>Ga0099824_1009597_pt1 | contig 11820 bp, 4 predicted proteins | sample SiratrowhiteBW_FD_76837 | JGI IMG/M metagenome (GOLD analysis project Ga0099824, IMG submission 76837) | Root nodule microbial communities of legume samples collected from California, USA - Siratro white BW | ecosystem: Host-associated > Plants > Roots > Nodule | place: USA: California... | reverse complement strand
TATATATAAAATCTAAAAAAAATAGAATAATAAAAAATTGTTAAAACGGTTAAGCTTCAACCTCATTTAAACATCGATTAGATGGTTTGTCTATTAAATGTTCTCCTAGTAAACGATCGTTTATGTTCACATCAACTTTCTTCATCTTCAAACAAAAATTAATCGGTTCTAGACGCAGTTTGAATTTCGATGGACTTGGTAAGCACATCTATTGGATTCTCTTCTGAGACTATCTTTGTAATTATAATCGTAATAGACTCAACAACATCTCACACGAAATGTAGTGTAACATCTATGTATTTGGCCCTCTCATGGTAGATCTGATGATCAACAAGATGGATGACACTTTGACTATCACAATGTGTAGTCACAAACTCTTGCAAAATACTCAACTATGCTATCATCCCTTTCAACCACAATGTTCTTTCACCCTTCGTTAAGCACGATATACTTAACCTAAATAGTAGATAAAGCCATCACTGATTGAAAATTGGCCTTCCAACAAATTGAAGTTCTAAATAATGTAAAATCATCCAGAAAATGATTTTCTGGTATCAACATTCCCTGTGTAATATGTGTCTACAAACCATTCTATAACATTCCCGCTAAGGTGGATTATATATATATATATATATATATATATATATATATATATATATATATATATCAAATTAAACAATATTATTCCTCTCACATACCTTATACCTAGTTCAAAGCCTCTCAATGAGAACATCTAGGATCTGTTGTGAACTTCCTAACCACACTTACAATACCATCTCGTACATTATGCTCTCTACTCCATTAGAATATGGAATAATCTTCATCTCCTTCCTACCTTCCTCAAAATTAGGGGCTTTGATTGGTGACCCAAAATCATATTCATGAGCTTAGACTTATACATCTTAAACCTTTCAACTACATTCTGCAATTATCCTTACTAAGATAAACACACCTCTCCAACAGTCTAATTCCTCCATATTCCATCCCAAGTATTTGCCTTGCAAAACTAAGATCCTTCATTTCAAAATTTGAGCTTAATTTTTATTTGAACTCCTTTATCTCACCTTTATACTAGCTAAAAGTAAGGATATCATATACATACAAGAACAATAACAACGCACAGATTTCTTCTCTTTTCAAAATATAGACACAGTTATCATAATTATTTCTCTGGAATCACTTGTACCGCTGCTTTAGACTCTACTTCAAGCCACACAAAAATCTCTTCAAGGGACATACCTTTCTTTGATCTTCCACAAATCTCCCAGGTTGTTGCATGTAGATGGTTTCCTCCAAGATTTCATGTAGAAAAGTTGTTTTCAAGTCCAATTGTTCACTACAACAAAAACTAAAATTTTCGACAAGACAAATCTATCGAAAACACCCAAAATTTGTCGTATTTATCGACGGATTTTTGACAAAAATAAATTCGTCGATAAATCGACGAATATTAATTTTATTATAAAAATTAATATCCATAATTAGTGAAGGATTAAATCTGTCGATAAATCTGTCAATAATGATATTTTACCGACAGATAAAATTTCGTTGATAAGGTTTCATCAGTAATTTAGCTTTTTCTTGTAGTGGTTCTAAGATTGGGTTGTATGGTTAACGATTGGTATCAAAATCCTTACTGAATTGTGTTTTACGACAAGTGAGAATATTTCATTATAGTCTATCTCTCCACTTGAGTAAAACATTTTGTCACCAGTCTCGTCCTGAACCTTTTATTTCTCCACACTTATATTCCCTCCTTCTTCTTGAACACCAACTTCTTATTCCTAGGTGGATCAACAACTATCCACATATGTTCTTCTTCAAATATTTAATCTTCTCCCTAGCAACCTACCACTGTTGACCTTCTATGCCTTCTATAGCCTCCCTGAAGCTCTTAGGTTCTGAACCTTCTATTTTCTAGCTGTTGTCAAAGCATAGTTAATTTTTTCTTTATTTTTCTCTAGATGTATGTAATCATAATCATTCGAGTGTTGTTGAATGTGACATCCCTACTAATGAAGTATCTAGCTTCCCAAGTTCTAACCCCCATAGCTTATACCCATGCATTCCTTCTAGGTATTGAATACAATCATTTATTCGAAGTAAGTATTATGTTTTGAGATATTCTACAATACATTTTTCTTTTACTTTTAGTGGCTTATACCTTTAATAATAAAGGACCATGATATTTTGATACTTAACAAATTGTTATACTCATTTCACAATTATTATTTTACCTTTCATCCTCTTTTTTTCTTTATAGCTACAAAAAATTATTTTCATAATGACTATATTACCCCTAAAAATAGGTTGTTAAATGGTTAGTGTTGTGAAAACTTTATTTCTCAATAACAAATACCTTTCCCCTTTTCATTTTTTTTTCAGAAATTGGTTATTAATATCTTTCATCTTAATCCATCACTCATTTGACCAATATTTTAACTTAAAGAACTGCTTATGATTTTATATACCGGAAGTTAGACCATAGTTGTGCGGACAATTATTTAGAAAATTATCGGATAGTGTAGAGTGGTATCTTTGTATTATGCTAACATGTTATTAAAATCATCTCGATTTCATATGGATAATTTGTAAATAACATAAAAGCATTTTTGTTTTGTAGGGAAGATATCGTAATTAATATACTATTTACTATCATTGTTCAAAAGCAATGGTAATATAATTCTTATTTCATTTTATTAAAGTTGTAGTAAATAATTTTTATTGGTGTTTTCTTTTCTTTTTATTCTCTTTCTTCCATTATTGTTACGAGTTCAAACTACCATAATTCTTACTCCGCTCATGTTGTTTGTTGTAAGTATTTATTCTAGTTGTATTGTTTCTCGTTGCCTCCACCATGACTTTTGCCATCAATCACTACCCTTTCAAAGCTCTTAACCACCAGTATCCCTCTTGGATTATCTTCACATGGGTAGGTTTTCTTGTGCTCTTATAAATTTATCTGTAATTTTTAAAATTTAGTTATACATAGTGAGATATTGTGATTTATTTGATAATTTGAATTATATTAGAGTTGTTTTTATTGATTAGTTTTTTAATGCATTGGTAATAGGTTTGGAGGTGTTTGACTCTCAACAAATTATATTATTTTATTTTTAGAAAATATTCATATTTTTGATGTTCGGTCACCAAAATTTTGAAAAAATTATATAAACTCAAAATTCTGAAGCTTGAAAGAGTTTCGTAGTTTAGTAAACTCGGAAGAGTTTACTTGAATATTAGAAATCATATTATCAAAGTTAGAGAACGGAGATGACAAGGCATGGAAGTCTCCTTGGTTGAATCCTATAGGGAAAACGTGTCATTGGTTGAATCCCTTTATATTATTATTTTAAAATAATTTTTTTAATATATTTATGTTTAATTGACCAATCCAAATAAAATGTAATACATTAAAATAAAGATTGTGTGAAACATAGTTTTTTTTAAAAAAATAATTGATTTGTTTAACATGTAAACCTAATTTGATAATAATGTATTATATTGTTAAAATTTATTTTATATTGCATAAATAATCTTAGATTCCTGTTTTTGAATTCAATATAAATATTATCTCCAATTTGAAATGCTCATGATTTCTTTTATATAAAAACATGAGAAAAATTCTCTAGCACTTAATATATTGAAGGTTGATTTGTCTGGTTGAAAAGATAATTATTTTTTAATAATTTATTAGTACATATATTGTAATCCATATTTTATATATTCCTGAAATTTGGTTTATGACTTTTGTGTTTATTTTTGGGAATACCGTATGGAATGTTGTTGAAAATTTGTGAAATGTAAGAAAATTTGATTAAAATTTACATATTAATTAATACATACACTATAAAAGGGTTAATGTTTTTTAATAGGATGAGGTCACACCTTTGGTTGAAAAAAATGATATTTATTTTAGACATATAAAATTTAAATATAGATTTGAAATTGGATTGACTCGGCAAACATAAGTAATGATATAAGAGAGAAGTAACATAATTTATACAATTTATCTAATGTAGTGTTAGTAATAATGTTGATGGAGTAAGGGTTCTCACTACATAAATTGTTTTAACGAGAGAAGACTCAATGTTACCAAAATTAAGACACACCTTTTGTGTGATGGTTTTCTTTGAAATCATATAATTTAGACAATAACATGATAAAATATTAGATTTGTCAAATGTGTGCCAATTGAAAGTTTATTGATTCCATGATGAACGACCGATTGAAAGACATGTGTTGAAATAAAGTCTTTTGTTCAAACACATGTACATAAAAATATGTTTATTGATGTAAAGACCTCGTTGTATCTTGAATAAACTAACATTACACAATATTTAACAAGATTGATGAATTTGAATATTTTATAGTAATCAAACATTTGTAATGGCAATATAAATGTTTATTTAATAATGACTCATAATATTAAGGTCAAGACAGCTCTTTTATAGGTGTTATCTTCAAAGATAAGATGTTTGTCTCTATTAATGCTTCTTATTAGTCCGGGTTATTATGAAAATGTAGAGAAATTAGTTCAATTGAAGAAACATTTATCCATGGTCACCAATGTAATAGGATAGGGTTACAAACAGTAATGTTAGACATTCTTCTAGGAACTTGTAGAGGTATGAATGAAAAGTATATTAGTGGTTTTATGTTGTAGTAATAGCTATTGAATAAGTTAAAATGAAGGGATGAAGTTCTCTATAAACAGAATGTAACTCACTAGTGATAATTCAGTTCTTCACTAATTATAGTGTGGTTCCTTGGAATACAAGAGAAATATGACATACATGAATGAATGTAGTCATACATATTTTAAAATCACTTTGTATAGAAGAAAATAAATGTGTTCATAGGTTAACAAACCTTAGTATCTTCTAAAGACAATATCTTTTTGGTTTGATTAGTTTTCTACTTGTGTAAGGAAGATTTCTTTTGAAATAGATTTGAGTTACCAGAATACATTAATAATGAGTTTTTCTAATTTGATAAAGAATAAAGGAATCTTATACTTCGTCTAACTATAAATGGAATGAATTCATTCAATAATTTAGATATCAACCATAATTCATGGTCTATTTCGCTAGATATTTAGAACTTATCTCCTGAATTGTGCATGAAGCAAAAATACATTATATTTTCTATGATACTTTATAGTCCAAGATAGCCAAAAAAATGATATGGATGTTCCTCTAAGTTTACTAATTGAATAGGTAGATAGTTGTGAGATGAGGACATAAAGTCTTTAATGATTTGATAAATAAATTTTTCTATATATGCATGTCATATTTTGTGTTATCAATGACTTCTTGTATTATTAAGAGTCAAAAAAACATGTCTCGTATGTAAAGAAAAAAAAAACTTTTAGCAAACATAAAGGGAATAAAAATTTGCTGATTCCGCATTATGATATGGATAAGGAATAAATTTATTTTTAAATTTTTATTTATAGTTGTAATTTTATTTTTTTAATCAAGTAGGTTAAACCATCATAAGCATGAGTTCATTAAAAATCACAAGGTGATCAATTAAGTTGGATTATAGAAAACAATAAAACTATCAGTGAGAATATTTAGAATTTAATTTCATATTTTCTTGTAAAGATTATTATAAATATATACTCATTTTTTTGTATTTTTTATTACATCATTTATTATATTTGTGTTTTTTTTTTCTTTTGAATGTTTAGATGTAGTGTAAAAGCATTTGCCAGACACTGCCTTGCCTGCACAGTCAACTAAACAATAAGGCTATAGAGTAGAATTTGGGTTATTTGAGAAACTATTTACCAGATATCAAGAGGTACTTGCATTTTCCATAGTCTCAATAAGCCATAAATATTGACTCAGTAGTAACCAGGAAATGACACTGGTCACAGATTCATAATAATTTTCTGGAGCTTTTTGTAAGAAAACGAACAGTGTTATCAGTTTCAAAACAACTGCATCATAATAAATCATTTGCAAAAACTAGTACCTTTAGCACAGAATTCCTACTCAGGATGGTGCATAAAATATTATAAATAGATTTGACTTTTCAATGAAACTAACAGACAATATTATCGATAAAAATAGATCTTGTAGTAATTTGCCAAAACTGAATAGGGTATACAATAATGCATACCACCTCTCTGACTGTGAGCCAAAATCTGAATTTCGTCCAAACCCTACCCTTCAAAATATATTTTCACCTTCAGATTCAGACGTATAGTTCCAACCAATTCTCTTTCAACCAGCCAAATATTACTTCATCATTGTGCTTGGTCTGACAGTTCCAAACCCTAACTAGCTACCCTTCAAAACATGCTTCATCTATCTTCAACAGTTAACGGATTCACTTTCTAGCAGGGAAAAAGCTATGGCTGAAAATCCATAAGCCAAATATAACATCTAAATTGAGGACCAAATCTGCATACCTGCCAAATGCTACATGTCTCTCGGTGGATCATCTCCTAGTTACTAGGGCATAGGTGGGGATCCGTTGATTTTTGATGACCTTTAATCAATTCGTTATGGCTGTTTCCTACTGTCCACTAGTTTTTCAATAAATGAAGATTGGGAAACGACATATTCCCTCTGCTCTCAAGTTTCCATATCAGTAAACAGTAGGAGACTGTGAAGCAGCAAGTTACAGGAATAGAGCATGCCACTGTCTCAGAGAATACCAGCTGACACACAAGCTCAGACCTGTCTCTTATTTCTATGAGTATCACTAAAGTTGTTTTACACAATCAACAGATCATAATTTATGAATTTTATTATCTTTTAAGTGATTTTCTTACAAAAAAAAATAAATTATTATCATATATAATTCCTTTTACATAATCATGTATAATTATTTTTTTAATCACTACACAATTTATTACTTTAAACAACTAAAAAGTGAAATTAGCTTTAAACAATTGTTTAAATAAATGGTTAGAATATACTTATTTTCAGTAGTTGTCTCTTTAGGTTATAACTTTTTAAGTGTTGCATTTATTTATTTATTTATTTATTATTATTATTATTATTATTAATATTAATAATGTTAATAGTAATATTAATAACAATCTTAATAATAATGATAAATTATAGGTCTAATTAAAAATTTGTGGTTTAAATTATATTTTATGTATAATATTTACAAGTTACATTTCTAAATATTTCTATATATATTGTCTTTTTATTTCTAAATTAAAAAATGTCATATTTTTATTATTTCAGGTCATTCTTTTTGCGTGATTTTTTTTTTAAGGTCATGATATGATACAAAACTATGGATTAAACACACATAACCTGAGAAGTGTGGTTTATAATGGTTTGTAAGTTATATTTGTAAAATGTTGTTCTTTTACTTTTAGGCTAATTTATATCTTTGTGGGTAACTTCAATATTGCTTACAACTTTAAAAGAGAGAAGGCGACAAGATTGGAGAAACGAGATGGTCAGAAAGTAAGTTAGGGATATTGGTGAACAAGAAAAATAAGAGATATATTTGAGAAACAATAACTATACATAGGATAGGATACCAATATTTAATTTTAATTTTAGATTTAGAGTCAGGAGAACTACACCAAAATAGAAAATAAGTCTTTAATTTTATTTGTATGAGAGTCAAAGAAATTGTACCAAAGATAAGAAACAAACCTTTAATAGTATCAAATGCGGTGTTTTAAATATTTAATTATAAAATTAAGATAATTTTAAAACACACTTTTTTGTTTCTAAATTATTTATAATTATAAGTTACATTTCAAACTATTCATGTTTAATGACTCATATTCTATAAATTTGAAAATTATATTATTATCCTTTTATTTTTAAATTAAAAAAATCACACTTTTATTATTTTAGGTCACAATTTTCTAGTATGGTCTATTATAAATATTCATGACTAAAAAATGTGACCTATAATAATTCATAAGACACATTTATTAAAGAGTATCATTTTTAACTTTAGATCATATTTATTTGTTTCTAACCAACTTAAATATTATCTAAAATAATAATTGATTTAGTGAAATTTTATGGGCACATTAATATACTAACATTCAAATTTGTTGGCAAAATAAAATAAAAGCAATTTAAATATAAAATATATAATTTGTATTTTTAAATTTATATTATTATACATAAATAATGTCATTTATAAATAAATAAATAAATAACGAAAATGAAGAAGATAGGAAGAAGAAGATAGCCCAATTGAGGATCAGCCTCTTTATGAGTTATTGTTGATAGACACCCAAACAGTAAGAAAAATATCTGAAAAGGTATTTGAAATGTATTGTTTTAATATTTGATGGAAGTAAAATTTAGTAAAGAGAAATATTTAATAAGTGTTGTAAAGAGTGTATTTATAACTTTTTCCAAAGTTATAAGCATGGCCACTCCCTCTATATCCAAAGAAACAGTAGTTATGATAGAATAAGGAGTTACATGTAGCGTGGGATGTTGATTAATTTATCTATTTTTATATTATTTTCATTCTACTTTTTATTAGACAAATATACATATGAACTTTTCTGTTTCAAATGTCTTATGAACTAATTATTTTAATTCGTAATCAAAATAATTAAATTTATAATATTTACTTCATAGAAAAGAGAGAGAACGGTTAAATTTGTAATAAATAAACATTTATATGAAAACTAATGTAATTAAAAAATTATAAAGTAAATACCTTTCTCCTTGTTAAAGATATATATTGTGTCATAATGATGGAATTTACACTATTTTTATAATATGTTAAAGTATGTGACACTTTATTCTATTATTATATTTTTGAAAAAGAATCATGTTATATCATTGTGTTAATAGTTTTATCGGAAGAATTAAGGAAATAAAAAAACATATGACGAGTGTTTCAATCATCAAATTTTAACTTTAAGTTCATTAAAATATCATAGTAAAGTTAATATTAATATTTTAATTATTTAAGTATCAATAAGATTGTAATAGTCATCCAAGCATACAACACATAAAAAATAAGAAGATTGAACATAAATGTACATTATACAATTTTTTTGAATTCATCAAATCGTCTAAAGATAAGGAGTTGAACCACGTCGCTCTATTTTGATTATGATACTATAATATACTCAACAATCAAAGAACTTTGTATGTGTATGTAAAACTTGGTAATGTTAATATAAAAAAATAGATTATCAAAAGGAAAGACATTATATACACAGTAATTTGAGTACATGATATAAATAAAAATGAAGAATAACTTATTAAAGAAAGAGAAGAGGAAACATGAAGAATAAATGAAAGTATGACAAATGAAGATAAGTAAAAAGAATAAAAGAAAGATATCAAGGAAGATGAGATTAGAGGATTGTTCATTACTAACTCTTAGATTTTAGGAGGAATTCGAGAGATGTAAGTGCTTGATGGTTACAATTTGAGATACCATAGTCTAAAATGTAAAGAGTTGGAATTGACTTTTAGAGCTTCTAAAATGGTGAATGGCACTCACATGAGCACATGAATTAGTTAGAATCTTCCATTTGACTTTTCAAGCTTTCAAGATATATTTATGACCCTTGAAAATCTTAAGTTGACGTCACATGTGCCAAACTTCCATGTAATTATTGTTTTTCACATGTAATCATTTATCTAATTTTTAGAACTACCATATGCACTCCCTAATTTCAAGGGATTAAGAGATGTGTTAAACATAGTTAAGTGAGTTAGCTCTTTATTGGATCACTTCTTCTCTTGGATGAATTCCACTCTATATAGAGGAGGGCTCTCTCTTCGTAAAACATATGACATGTTGAAGTGAATGAAATCTCTTGTGAGAATTTGTGAGAGTTTGAGTGTTTTTCTTCTCTTGTTTTAGTTCTTATCTTAAGAAGCTTTCTCAAATGGTGAATTCTCTTGCACTTGTCCTTAGAGTTCTTCTCTCAAAGTGGCATGTTCTTCCATACTTCTTCCTTTAATCCATTTTTATTTTCAATTCCTTTATTGTTCTTGTTTTTACATTTCAAAACACGAATGCCAAATTGGTTCTTACATGCTTCCATGTCTTTTGCGTCAAACATATATGTTCTTCCATGGAAGTTTTCTCCTTCATCTCCTTGTAAGTTTAGCAAGATCTTCCTAACTTATTAGCATTCATATTACTACAACATAAAAGGTATCATAAAAGACTACCAAATTCTTAAAAGTTTGGATACATCTAACAGAGAATCAGCATGACATCTAGCAAGAATCATCTCTTAAAGGCCTAAAAATAAAAGAATCTCTCCAAGCAAAGAAAAAATAATGAATGACGTATATATTTGCATGCATTTTTGTTACGAGATTCTAAGATTGAATTATTTCATAAAGTGTTAAACTATCTAATAAGATTATGAAGTTATCTCACAAAATGAGAGTTTAAACTTCAAATCCTCTCATCAATTGCATTTCAAACATATCAATTTCTATTATGAAGTTATCTCACAAAAATGAGAGCCTAAACTTCAAATCCTCTCATTGAGATTTATTACTTGCATTCAAACATATCAATTTTTATGTTGTCTAAGAGTGATAATTGAGTAATACTTGAGAAAGTGAATAAAGACTTAGTGTTAAATAATATTTGTTTTATTTATCTCAATGGAGATAAAAATAATAGATTAGAGTCACTTTCTTTAACTGTATAATCTAGGAATGACAGTAACAGTGCTTGTCTAATCTTTATATTCTAACATATTCATTTCAAGATTTGTCTTAAAAAAATAACTTGATGTAGCTCATATTATGTGAACTAGTATATAAATAAGTTCACTGTACAATTTATTTTACATTTATACTGCTAGCTTTGTTTATTTCACGGGTTTTGAGAAAACATTTGTGAACTTTTTTCAAACTAGTAGGCAACTCCTTTTAGAATCTATACCCCTATGTTCTTTATGAAAACTTTGCAAAATTGTTTTTAAGTTTTATTCAACTCACCCTTCTAGATCTGACTTGTTATTTTAGCTAGTATCAAAACTAACCTCTCAAGGTTTTACAGGACTAGAGGAAGATCTCAAAAAGATGATATGTAAAGAACGACAAAAAAATAATAGATCCCCTCTTTTAGAGGATAAAAAATTGACTATTTGAAGCAAAGCATAATAGCAATCTTCAAGCCATGCCACATCTACATGATGGATATCATTGAAAATTGCAACTACATTATACTAGATGAAAACAACAATCTCATCTCCAAAAACCTATGAAACAATGCACAAAGCAAAGATACCTATTGAAATTTACAATGATAAATGCTCCGATGTGTGCATTGTCAAAAGAAGAATACACTAAGGTACAAACATTGAAGGGAGTAAGAGAGATGTGAGGTAATCTAATAATAACATATGAGAGTTCTACGACGGTAAAACATAACAAAATCAAATTATTTATTAGACAATACGAGTTCTTCAATATGAAAGATAAAAAAACTTACAAAGTATATTTAATATATTTCATATCATATAGAATAAGATTTGCTCATTAAGAAAACATTATGAAAACTATGTTCATATATGACAAAATACTGTTTAATTTTTCCAGACATTGGTCATCACAGTTCATGATATCGTAGATGTTAGCACCAGTGGGCTGCTATGGTGATTTGATGAAGCCAACCAAGTGAAGATGTTCAAGACCTTATGATCATATGTGGAATGCATGAAGACTTCATGAAGATTGAAGACTTTGTCTAGAACTTAGAAGTGTGTGTTGTGGGGTAAGCTTGAGGTCTAATTAGTGAAGCATGCAATCTTAATCAATGATAAGCTCCAAATATATTTTCTGAATTAACAAAAGTTTTGAAAAATCATTAAAATCAAAACTT
>Ga0099824_1009596_pt1 | contig 11824 bp, 9 predicted proteins | sample SiratrowhiteBW_FD_76837 | JGI IMG/M metagenome (GOLD analysis project Ga0099824, IMG submission 76837) | Root nodule microbial communities of legume samples collected from California, USA - Siratro white BW | ecosystem: Host-associated > Plants > Roots > Nodule | place: USA: California... | reverse complement strand
AAAAAATTTATTTTTTTTATCATTTTCCTCTTTATTGCATTCAGAATATGTGTGTGTATATATATGTATATAATATATATATATATATATATATATATATATATATATATATATATATATATATAGATATATTTATATTAAAGGAAGTTTGTGTTATGGTCAAAGGAAGGGGGTTGCATGTGAGATGTGAGTAGTTGAACGTAAGGAAAATAGTGTAGAATAGGAAATTGGGAAGTAATTGCAAAATAGGGTATGAAAAGAAATAAAAATAGAAAAGGGTCAAAAAAGGGTGGCGATGGGAAGTAGAAGCCAATTTCTTAAGTTTGTGGTCCTCATAGAAGAATTGTCCAAAGTAGCCGCCATAGAATTATCTTCATAATCACGTCACTATATTACATGATTATCACATAATGCATTACAATTAATATTACTATTTCATCTTTACAAAATATCCAACAACCCCACCTTTGTCCTCTTCCTAGATCAAAATCGTAAGAAAAGAAACTCCACATCAATTAGAAATTAAATAAAATTATAATACGTGAGTATAATTTTAGTTTCTGAAATTTGATATTTAGAAATTAAAAATATATTTTTCAAAATTTTGAGAAATTAGATATTTTTTTAATTTAAAAGATGAAGAAAACAATTAAGGCTAACTTTGATGTTCTTATGGATGTTTGTACACTATGAAGTAGAGAAAAAAAGGTATAGAATAAAATAACTTGTGGATACACAAATTTAGATGATTGTGAATTGTTTAAGAAATAACGAGGCAGTCGCACATTCTTAATTGTTGGGTTTTAATTTTCTCTTGGCTGTTAGTGTTAGTGCTTTTAAAAAATATAACATTTTTTTAAGCATTTGGTAATTGACATTGACAACTTACCAGTTTCATTTTTTAAGCAGCTTGTGAAAAATACGCCCAACTGAAAAAAAAAAATTAGAGCTTCGTTTAAACCAGCCCATTAAGATAAGGTCTTTTCGGTTTTGTGTAGGAGAAGAAAAGAAACTTGGGCTTTTTCTTCCTGCAACCCATGATTACTACGTGCACCCCATAACACTGTTATTCACACCCTCCAAACTGCTATAACAACATCCTCCAAAACGTATGTAAACCTTAATTTTATGTACAAGTAAACCGTAAAATTAAATATAAAGCCATAATTAAAGTATGTTTTATATTCCAAATATATATTTCAAGACAAATATAATATCTCAGTCTACAAAATTTGATCACTTAAAATGTTTTTCATTATTAATAGATAATTATTTGCTAATTATATATTTTTAAATGACATGCAAACCAAATCAAATTAAAGCGATTCAAAATATGTCATATCTAACTTTTACAATATAAATTTATGAGAAGTGTTCTTTGACTAGTTCAAATTAGTGGGGCAGAGTCGTCCTCTTTTTCCTTATTGCTGGACTTGTCATCTAACAATGGCTTATTGATGGTGCAACTTTTTCAAGATGGTTACTGAATCTGAAAGCTACCGCAACTTCCTTGAAATAATGTCACACTTTAAGGAAAAGTTCCGTAGTAAAAATGTCATTTACAAGGAGTAATGAAAGCAATGTTTAGATTAAAGTTAAACATTGTTTTTCTTTAAGTATTGTTCAATGGATTTTGCTAAACTGCTACTAAATCTAAACAAATCTTTACCAAACCCGAAACCAAACCTATAGGGAGAAGACACAGAGATAAATATTACACCTGTTGCAGTCTGCATTTTTCTATGGATTAAATAAACAAAGAACATTTCGTGTTAACTTTCTGAAACGATTGAAAAGTATAATCCTTGTTACTCGTCAACATGACACAAACAATAAAATGTGAAATTTCCCATGAATCCTTAAAGAACCATTTAATATGTATGAAAAATCCAAGCATCATTATGCATAAAACGTATTTTATAACATTTTTATATTTGTGTGCATAGATTAAACAAAAAAATGTATGTTTTTTTTTTCCTATATACTCTTCTTATAGATAGTTCTTGGAGGATAAGGTGGTTCCTTTTTTAATAATTGTTGACATAGACTAATCTTAAAGAACTTGTTTGAAGTGGAAGAAAGGGGTGAACACAGTTGACTTGACCTTGCTAGATTCCTTGTTACAACACTCTTCTTCTCTCTGTCATATCATAATTGATTCGGTGTTCTTGTTGAAACAATGAATCTGGAGGTACATCAAATTGTCTCACTGTCTCTCTTGTTCTGCTGTCGGTGTCTGTGACCTCGAAATTCGTTCACCATTTTCGGGCTCAATTTTGCATACCCTCAAGTTTTTTTTTTTCAGTTTCCCAGAAATTTATTGGTTGGGAGTTCAAAGTTGTGAGCTTTTGCCCCTTTTGGTTATTGTAGTTTGATTCCCTCACAAAGTTATATATATGAACATGATGTGTGCGTTTTGGAGTTGCAGATAGAGACTTGGACAGTTTTGGTTGCTATTGTGTGCATCTTGGTGTTTACTGTGAAGGAGTTTGTTATGGGGGGCAAGAATTCAAGAGAAAGTGGTAGGAGGTATGAGTTTGGTGCTTCTTCATCTTCATGGGATAATAATGATAACTATGGTGGATACCCTCCACAATCACCATATCCTTCTTCTTATCAAACACCTCGGCACCACCATGCATCGGCATCAACTCCATTTTATGATAATGCTCAGCCAAAAAGGAAGCTGGATAAGAAGTATTCAAGGATAGCTGATAATTACCGTTCCTTGGATGAGGTGATTGGATCATTGCATGTCACAGTGCTTTGTGGTTTTCTTATATCCCATCACCAATTGTTTCATCTCCTTTCATCTGCTTGTTGTCATTATCATTCACTCTTGTGTTGTTGGATGTTACAGCTTACAACATTGACTTAAGTTAAACATGCATACCCCCCAAGTGTGAACGCGATTTGGTTTAGTTCAAAGGAAAAATAGGAACTAAGATAAAAGGGTTCACTTTTCTGGCTCTTCTGCTATGAGAATTGGAAATATTTAAGCTCTGAAGTAGTTTTTTTTTTTATCAGTGGGAATTAAGCACATTTCAGAATGTTGAAAACAATTCACACACCCTAAGTTAGAATCCTTTGACAGCTCTTAAGTAGTTTTGAATAAATAATTATAAGAGCAATCTGATTTAGTGTAATAATAAACAAGAGAGGTATCTTTGGTTATATTCGAGATCTTATTTTTTCCAAGAAAAAAGGCCTCTAGAATTTTATCATTTCTTTCTGCTATGAGAAAATCATTTAGTTCAGCTGAAAGAAGTGGCTTATGTGAGTAAACCAATCTAATTGTGTATTGAGGTTGGCTTGAGATATAAGGATGAAGCCAACTTCTTAGATTCTTTATGCACTTATCTTTTCTCAAGTTTCAGTATATTTGTTTAACAATTTCTCTATTGATTGTACAAGTAATCTTTTGCAGAATTATAGATATATCAGACTAGCTACTCTTGAAATTGATAGAAGTTTTACAACTACATAAAATACACAATATTTTGTCCAATAATGAAGTGATGAATATAGGTTACTGCTGCACTTGCAAATGCTGGGCTGGAATCTTCTAATCTCATTGTTGGCATTGATTTCACAAAGAGCAATGAGTGGACAGGTGTTGTCTCTTACTCACAAATTAATTCTTGAATATTTTGTGATGAGTTTATAATGCTAAATAATTATATATGTTACTCTGAAAATCAGGGAAGAGATCATTCAATCGAAAAAGTTTACACGATATTGGAAGTGGTCAAAACCCGTATGAGCATGCAATTTCTATTATTGGGAAAACTTTATCCGCTTTTGATGAAGATAACTTGATTCCTTGTTTTGGATTTGGAGATGGTAATAATCTAACTACTTCTCCAATGAACTTGTTCCAGTGTCCGGATTGCAGATATGATTTGTTGTTCTACTTTGTCTATTTTCTTTCAGCGTCTACACATGATCAAGATGTATTTAGTTTCTTTTCGGAAGAGAGGTTCTGCAATGGATTTGAGGAAGTGCTATCACGATACAGACAAATTATTCCTTACCTCAAACTTGCAGGTATTGCATTTACATATTATCTTATAAGTTTTTTAATTTGTTTGGTTCATCATAACTCACAACATTCATGTGACAGGACCCACTTCATTTGCCCCTATTATTGAAATGGCTATGACTATTGTTGAGCAAAGTGGTGGCCAATATCATGTCTTGCTGATAATTGCAGATGGACAAGTAATTCCCTAGTTCATATACTCACTGTTGAGCTGAATTTGAGTACTTTTCTGTATCAGTCATCTTAAGTTCCACATCATAAATGAAGAAATTGCAATGCTATAGTTTTAGCATTCAAGCATAGCTTCATTGGCTTTTGCTTTGAAATGCTAATATTTATTATAGTGTTAGATATCTAAGTGTAAGTTTAGTCCTACATTGAGTAGAAACGAAAAAGTTGAGCACATATGAGAAAGAAGACCCACAAACTCAATGCCTTAAGATTTTAGATTAAAGGTGGTGTCAATTTCTTGTATAGGTTTGGCTCTTGTTTCTTTCCTGTTTGATCTCTTCGGTGTTTTCTCCCTCGATTTTTCCATTTGTGTTGTGTTCTAGGGCTTCAAAAACTGATTCTTAGTATTTATCACAGGTGACTAGAAGCGTTGACACACAACATGGCAACTTAAGTCCACAAGAGAAGAACACAATTGATGCAATAGTTAAAGCAAGGTAAAATTTTAGTTTTCTGGCATTTGGAGTCCAATTCTGCATTCTTATATTCTCTTAAATTGCAGTGAGTATCCACTATCAATAGTTTTGGTGGGAGTTGGAGATGGACCATGGGATATGATGAGGGAATTTGATGATAACATCCCTTCTCGAGCATTTGACAATTTTCAGGTTTGGTGTAATTCCTTGTCATTTTTTAACTTTTCATGCTCAAATCTTCCTGTTATACTGAAATGTGATATTTTATATGTAGTTTGTGAATTTCACTGAAATAATGACAAGGAATGTAGATTCAACTAGAAAAGAGACAGATTTTGCCCTCTCAGCTTTGATGGAGATACCTTCTCAGTATAAGGCAACCATAGAGCTTGGCATATTGGGGTACTAACTTAATATCATTTCATTACATTAAAAATGGTATCTGTAGCCTCTTAAGATCATAACTAAATTTGAAAATTACATGTCTTCATTGATACAAATAGTGCTCGGAGGGGATATTCACCAGATAGGGTTGCTCTACCCCCACCTCTTTACGGTAGGACTTCTTCCAGCATCAGCACAAAATCCACAAGGTCCAACAGTTTTCAGCAGAGGACACCTACACGTACTAGCTATGACCACAGTGTTCACACGGAAGCATCTGCAAGTTCTTTATATGATAATAAGGTCTTAAGTCCATGCTAAACTTCTTTCCTATTAAACTAAGATATGCTTTATCTTTCCGCCCTTAATGCCATCATAATGATAAATTTTCATTTCTGTATCTCTCTGAATAGTGGTTTACATAATAACATGACTTGGTTTATTGAAGGTTTGCCCGATTTGTCTTACCAATGCGAAGGATATGGCCTTTGGGTGTGGGCATCAGGTGACCAATTAAGTTACATGCTGCTAATTATTAATCTTGATTCTTGAATTTAAGGCTGTATGCAAAGGACTAAACATAGATTAAGTTTTTCCCTTCTCCAATGCATTTACTCTTGTTGCAGACTTGTTGTGAGTGTGGAGAAGACCTCCAGTTCTGCCCCATTTGCCGGAGCACGATCTCCACTAGAATACGGCTTTACTAGTTTGCTTTAGAAGTGCTCTCTGTGGAAATTTAGCTCCTTTCCGGAATAAGATTGGTCATAAAAGTTCGATGAAGTTAGAAGGTTACAAGGTGAGTGTTCTATAGATTTATAAACAGGGCTGCAAAAGAATGTGCAGAGTTGGTCCACGAGTTCGAAATTTTGGGCGTAAATAACTTGTGTGCCCAGTTAGTATCAGGAAGAGTTGTTTACATAAAGAACTGGCCTTCCCCTTTGGTTGTATATATGCAGTTGGTATGTCGTGAAGGCCTCGTGTATTTAAATAAAATTATGTTTATAAAATGCTTACATTGTTCGGAACAGTACTTATATAAATACTTAAGTTATTTTTATAATTGAAGAGGAAACAAATTTAAAATCTGTTCGTGTAAGCTATAAACTGTTTTCATAAATTGTTATTGAAACAAATTAAGATAAGCTTATGCTTTGATCATACAATTTTCTAATCACACAAGTACTCCTCATAACGTCAGTTCAAATAATCTGTAAATGAATTCTTCCATTTTCAGGGTAAAGGAACTATTATCTGTTTATCAGAGCAAAATACATGAATGTTGCTGAACTAGTGAGTGTAAGCCTTTGCTGAGGCTTGCGAAATGCCTGACCTTTTAAATGAAAACAATCTCCAGTTTCCCTAACCTATTTTCTACTAAAGTAAATTTTTTCAATTTTCAATAATTAACATACACATTAGATAACAAATTAGACTGCAGGCTCCTTCCTTCTGGCTCTTGGAGGAACTTCTTATCTTCTATATAAGTCTGTATCTCCGTAATCGTCTTCGTCAATTCTGGTATATTCCGTGATTTCAAATCAACTAAAAAGTTCTCAGAGACGACGTTCAGCATCTTTAAGAATTGCGATTTATATCTTCTATAGAGAGCAAATCCAGCCATCTGAGAAAGTAGAATTTGTTAACCTTAACAGAATTATACAATAAAAGTACCTCAAAATTCTAGATTACTTACTTGCAAGAATGCATTGAGTGTAACAGCTGTGTATTGATTTGCTGGGAGTGTGTTCAAGAACCTTGCGAGCCACGCCCAACCTTCTTGCAAGCCGTGAAAATTTTGAACGTTTGAAGTTTCAGTCTGTTGAAACAAACAAGCATGGTCAAGTTCTCAGTGAAATCTGGTCAATTAAATCTCTCAAAATTTGATATTCACGACAGACCTGAACCAGTGCACCATACACCTTCATGTATGCTTCTAACCGCTTTAAATAATCTTCTGTACTTTCCACCTTTCCATCGTCTTCCCGATAACCAATACTTCTGAAGTATGCCTCTTTCGATTGAAAAGCGGACTGACCACAGCAAAATTAATAATACAGATTCAACACGAACATTTTTCGATTATATTTGAAGAATACGTGTGACCATTTATTAGGATAAATAATTAACCTCCATCAATGATTAATGTAATAAATTTAGTTGAAATACTTGAGGCAGTGAAGAATATGAACAAGTACGAACTAAAAGAGATCTTTTCATATATCTATATTGGACATTGCAAAATTATCGTTTCTTATGCCTGAAGTAAATAATCGTTCTTTATGGATGTAATTGCTACGTCAGAAAAGTTGGATAGCTAACTGTCTACACAGTAACAGTTACAGTTAAAGCATAACCGTGTTGCTTATCTCAGAAAAATGGGGCCAGACCTGTTATTAAGATAAAATGTGATATCAAAAGGACCAATAAATTAATTTTATGTTGAAAAGATTTCCCCACCTTCAATATGACTTTAAAGACAGTTCAAGTATACAAATTTCACTGCTTCCTCAACCACCCACCCATACCACAATCTATACAACACGAAGGTACCTTTTTGTAAAGCAAGTGCTTTGGGACGGTATACAGGCAAGCCATGTGAAGCTCAGCAAGCAAAATATCCATTGCGTGTGGGATCTGCCTTGCAAATGATAAATCATTGAAAACTAAATAAATAACTGTTTTAAAAAATATCTATTCATTCTATGCTTCTCTGCATTGTAGGGATTAAACATGTTGTACCTGAGATGTAACAAGAACGATGACATAGGCACTTGCAAAGGGAGCATTGCCGGGGTTTTCACAGTACGAAACAACCTGTGAAGTATGACGTCAGTTGGCAACTTTGTCTACTAACATCCACATATAGGAAATCAAATTCCCATTTTTTGCAAGATTTTGTCCCTATTCGAGCATTTTAAAGCCAAATTATATGGATTTTAGCCACATTATTTAATCATCATTAATCATGGGGGTTGATCGATAGGTTCCATAGCAAAGCAAGAGACTTACATGTGGTTTTATATTAACTTAGAAAAAGCTTATGATCAAATGCCAAAAGAAAGGTGTTCACGTGGCTTACATCTAGGCTATAAAAAGGTCACTAATGGAGGCACGTATGAGGAGAGAAGATTGCATGTTTAATTCTATGAAAGGGGAGCGAGGGGGATCAAGAATGACAACGAAGGAGGTTAAGAGGAATAACACTGGTAAATTATATCTCTAAAAATTTGGTCTGAGCCAAATAGCATCATGTGGTCAACCTCACCTAGCAGAATAAGCTTTTTTGTTTTTGTTTAACACTATTTTGCCTAATATCAAATTTACAAAATATAAAATAAATGAAGTAGGCATTTTACGTGAATTAATTTACTCGTGTATTATTCCATAAACATTCTCAATACTGCTGGAAATTATATAACAAAGAAAGGAATTAAAATATAATTATTCTTATAATGATTTAAAGCAAAAAGGCGGGTAATAATAGTATTTTAACTGTCAATTGATGAGAAGTTGACATCAACAACAAACCACTGAACCCAGTTTTAATATTAAGGCTTAACTTGATTATGTTTTTAGCTCTTGAAATTTAGGATAATTCTGATTTTGGTCCCGTTTAAAAAATGTTTAACTTAGTCCCTTAAAATGGAAAAAAAAAATACTATGATTTTAGTCCCTAAACACGATATTTGAAGGACAAAAAGAGTTTTTTAAAACTGTTTTTAGTCCCTCAAATTTAGGGATTAAGCCATATTTTACTAAATTAGAGGGACCAAAAATGATCTACCTCAAATTTTAAGGAGTAAAAACATATTTAAATTCAATATTAATCTATTGTTACTGCCGCACTGTGTTTTAATAAAGCAGAAAGAAAGAAAAATTATATGAAATTACCTTTTTAGCAAATATCTCAATGCTGATTGATTGAGGACATTGAGGATCATTCAAAAGTTTGATGAGTTCGCTGGCTTTTGACCTACAAAATGTTTAAAAGAGTAAACAGACATGTATTACTAATATTGTGTTCAAGGGTAGGGATTGCCTCTATTGGAAATAAAATCCTTGGGCAGTCTCCATTTCTAAAGATATTCTTGTTGCTTTTAGGCACAGGTTGAAACATTTCTTGAACAGTTTTGCAACAGAAACAGATAGAACACAAAATTTTACCCCTTAAAAAGAATCGAAGGTACAAGAAACAATGAAAAATTAATAAATAAAAGTACGCATTAGCAAAATTTAATATTCACTTTACCTAACATTGTCTCTTACACCCCTTATTTGCCTTATATTCCGGGAAATATTACCCTCATGGCGGGTGTAATCCTGAACAGATGTTGACACAAACAAGTCACATGTCAAAATCACAGTATGCTAGCTTAGTCAATAAAGTGAGATAGACAAGCAATTTTCTTGTGCTGAAGAAATTTCAAGCCTCAAATACGAAGGTGCATATAAAAACCATTAAAAATATACATTATATTATCTAGCATAATATTGAATTAAAAAATATGATAAAAACAATCAACAAAAGGTTTGTATTGCTTATTGCTTGTAGGTTAGAAAACCTTGAGATAAATATCCCCAACATCTAATTTGAAGAATACCTTATTAGAACTTGATCTTATCCCTTGGTTTCTGTCACATAGCTCTTTCAATTTCTGCAGTCTCCCCTGTTCTAGATTTGAAGCACTTGCTGCAACTCGATACATATTACCTGAAGATTGTGTACGCCAATTGATTTCTTGGATGATAAAGCATGTAAAAACTAACAATACATAGAAGATAGATCTAAACATTCAAGCAGGGTATCCAGTTGGGGACAAGTTGAAGTGCTTGTAGATCCCCCTACCCCCTTTCTCCAATCAATCCAACATTTAGATATCAGTATACAAAAATTATTCTTTAATTCATATTTAGTTTCATTAAGTATTTTTAAACCCTGAACTTTTGATACAATAAAAACAACAATATCAGAATAATCAGGTGAACCTTTTGATTTACGAAAGAAAAATTAGTCATTGAATTGCATGTATATGTTATATAGAAAATTAATAATGAGACTGTGCATAAAGTTATCTCTTGCGGTTCAACGCATCAACATTTTTATTTTCCACAGAAAAGCATCAAACCAAGAACAAAAGACACCAAAGGTTTAAAAGTAGGGGTTAGGAGGTGTATGAAAGGAAACTTTTGCAATTAACAATGTGGTAACTGAAGATTAAATAGAATATTCAAATTTCTTAAATCACACCAAATTATGCAGGTAGCCCCACCAAATGATGTAGATATGACAGAGGAAAACTAATTTCTTTAAAATAGAAATATGGCAAGAAAAGGCAAATTTCCAACTAAGTGATAGACTGATGGTCTGAAAAAAGGGCAAGCATTCTTGCATATCAGATATTGACAAACAGGAAAAAAACAAAAAACTAACAGTGGCATTGGAAAGATATATCATCAGTGTAATATAAGGTCAAAAAAGAAAACTAATACCATATTCCTTGGTTTCAGCATTTGGTAGGTTTGATGTAGTGTCCGTTGGATGCCCCGCAGCTTGTTGGATTCCTCCAGAAGTAACCCTTTTGGAAGTTTCATTACCTTCCTTTACTGCTCTTTTTTCAGCTTCTGCCCCTGCTGCTCTTTTTTCAGCTTCCATTGCTGCCTGTTTTCTGGCTTCCATTGCTGCTTTTCTCTCAGCTTCTCGTTTTGCTTCCTCAGCAGCTCTAAGTTTGGCCTGCACCCACAAAATTTGAAAATAATAAATGAAAGGGCATTTGGGCCAAATTTTCTACTTTCTATAAGGAAAATTAAGAAAAAAGGTTGTAAACATGAGATAACTAACCTCATCAAGCATTTTCAGCTTCATGTCAAATGAAATTTAAAATCATACATGCATAACAATTTGACAAATAACTAACACAGTCAACTAAATATAAACATTCTGGTACCTCTGCTTCAGCTTTAGCCTTTTCTTGCTGCAGCTTTTCAAAAGCAGCCTTTCTCTTGGCCTCTTCATAAGCTGCATCACTTCTTATTTTTCTTTCTTCTATTTGTGATTTGAGTTCACGGTCCCGTTGAACAGCTGTCAAGTGATTATCAAGTGCTTCTGCACTAAAATACAATTGGAGAGTGAAAAACATGATACTGTTTCTGGTACTGAATTACAGAACGACAATGTTACAGATGAATATTCAGTTTCTAGTGTGTCTCAGCTTCATATAGGTCCTAATGTTGTGTCTTCTCAAGAAATTGTAACAAGTAGGCATTCTATGACAGCAAGAGCTAATGCTAGTATATTCAAGCCTATAAAACCTACGCTGCTGCTATCATAAATAAATGATCATAGAATTGAGTCTACCTCAGGAAAAGAGGCTTTAAATAAACCTGAGTGGTTTAAAGCTATGCAAATCCACGTTGATAACATTATTATTATTGGCAGCTCTAAGTTGGAAATTCGTGTCATCATCTCTCTCATTTACCCAGGCTGTTTTCTTTAAAGGATTTAGGTCATTTATAGTACTTCTTGGGCATAGAAGTCATTCACAACAAAAATGGAAGTATTTGCTTCTTCTCTCAGGCTAAATATATTAGAGAAATCCTACTCAGCCATTATGGCAGATTCCAAGTCTCAATCAACTCCAACGATTTTTATTTATATTTTTTGCTGTTCAAAAAAAAAAAAAAAAAAAAAACTCAAATTTTTTTTTTTTTTTTTTTTTTTATTTTTTTTTTTTTTCTTTTTTTATTTTTTTTT
>Ga0099824_1009594_pt1 | contig 11824 bp, 3 predicted proteins | sample SiratrowhiteBW_FD_76837 | JGI IMG/M metagenome (GOLD analysis project Ga0099824, IMG submission 76837) | Root nodule microbial communities of legume samples collected from California, USA - Siratro white BW | ecosystem: Host-associated > Plants > Roots > Nodule | place: USA: California... | reverse complement strand
GTTACCCGTGGTTTTTCCCTTATTTGTTGAGGGTTTTCCACGTAAAATATTCTGTGTCAATTTCCTCTTTTCTCTACTCAAATTTTAGCTGTGTGAGTGAAAACACTCTGTTACTCTGGTATCCTAACATAATGTTATTTCCCTTTTGTGGCAGTTGGTTTCCTGCAGAAGAAGACAAGTTGGTGTTTTTCCCAACCACTAGGACGCAGAAGAGGTATCCCATCATAGTGAAGCGTAGAGAGGAGTCCAGAGCAAGTAAATCGCCATGAGGGCAGGCATCAAATAAAGAAGGGCAAAGAAGAAGAAGCAGAGATTATAGATTAGTTTAATGTCCATTGTATTAAGTAATAATGTTATATCCACCAGTTAGCAGTTACATATAATTTATTTTAGGGGTTATAGGAAGGAAGGAATGTGTTTGTAGACCTTAGTGAGGGATGGGAAATGAGGATGTGTAAGATCAAAACCCTCATCACCCTAATATAACAGTTCAGCTAAATCCACCTCTGTATATCATCCATCTTAAATTAATCTTGATTAATTCCTACAACAAGACATCCTTTTACTTATACCATAATAAATTACTATTAAAAAGAAAACCATGCAGTAAGTGTTCTCAGTTCTGCATAAAAAATATATGTGAAAGTGCCAAAAGTTTAAATGAATGTTAGGGGACTAAAACAAAATATAGCAAATAAAATATTGGCGAGAAACATGAGCTCAATATCCAATGATGTAACTAACAGTGAATGCAAATAGGCTATGAGAGTCAAAATTTTCTGCTGCTATTGTTACTGGAAATTCTTACAGGGGCGTAACAAAACTTTATCTTGCTAATTTCAAAGTTATATTCAGGGGACAGCCGTGAGGTAGTGGTGTTTAAAAAATATGTTTGAAAATTATTATGAAACTTGAGAAGAAGATTAAGGTATTTAAACTGAGTCTAATCTCATAAGTAAATATAAAAAAGTTAAATAATATATAAGAAAAAAATTCAGAAATTAATATCTTAAAATTTGAGTTAAAAGTAGTGTCAATTTTTGGTGTGAATTTTATTAATTACGATGAAAAAGTCACAGGAAAAAAACGAAAATTTATCTTTTAAATATAAATAACCAAGAATATTTTAGACAATTCTTGTGACTAATATGGTGCAAGTCACAAAATGATAGTGCAGGAAGCATTTGCCCCATTCTAGCCCAACAATATTTTTTGCCCTATTAACGAATTAGATCAGGAGTATTTCTTTCTGCACCTCTGTGTTTTTCTTTATTTTCAAAAATACTAAAATATTATTATAAAATTTATATTTTGGATTATATTATTTAAAATATAAAATATCAGATTGTGTAATATGTTTGTATTTCAAACTATGCAATTTGTAATAAAAATAAATTGTATTTTAAATTGTATCATAATAAAAAATAAAGAGATGTACAGTTAAAAAATTAAAAGGGATGAAAAGTGTGAAAAGGTATTTTTACTTTCCCTGCCAAATGAAGGAGCAAGTGTGGAAGTGGAAGAAAAATTTATCTTAGACCAATAGTTAGCTTTCAAATATGTTTTTTTTCTATAATTACAGCTTTTGTTCAAGTTATTTATTGTCAAAAGAAATGACAAATATATTCCATAATTATAGTACACATTGTGAGTGCCGGTTTATTTCATACATAAAATGATATTAACAGAATTTTTGCAATGATAATTTGATACATGAGAATAGGAAAATATTAACTTGACTGTAGATGGATCTTTACTATTATGTATATTAGCAATTTTCGGTTTGACACTCTTTATTTTTGATAAAAAATTTAAGAACTTGTTATCATAATTATAATTTAATAACATAAATGTTTGAGCTAATAAATTTTTTAAATATTATATTGCAATACTAGTGTAATAAAATTATCAATTCAAAAAATAAAAGTCGAAATATTATTAATACAAAAAGTTATCATAATATCGTCACTCTCGTGTTTTTACTATTGGGCCAACCCAAGAAAAAAAAAGAGTGCCCATCTGAAAAAAAAAAGACAATGTTCGGAGAGAACCCTAGCAAAGCAATTGCATTGTGCGGAACGATACAACCACCGTGTGTTGTCACGCGCCCTGTGTCGTCGCGTCGAGATAGCCTCGCATTGACGTGCTGGTGTTTGCTCCGCCGCTGAATCTCCGTTGCCGCCGCAACTTCCCTGTTGTGCCGCGGTTGCTGGACTTCGCTCTTCAACAGGTTTGTCGCCACTGTTGATTTAGCTGCGATGGCCGAAAATACTGAATTGAAATAAACTTTCAGACCAACATACACATAATTTGGTGTTATTTTCCTATCAAACCAGTGCACAGCTTTTTGTTGTCTGTGCAAAACCTGTCTAATTAATTAAAATTTTCAAACACACCATATTTTGTATCTGGATCAAACTTTTTATAGCATTTAGTGGGTTTGGTTTAGCTGAAACCCGGATAAAAAAAATGGGGTAGTACCGTAACTGCCATTGAAGTGTTGGTATTTTATACTTCAAATTGAATTAGAAATTCCTCAATTGAGATTAAGAGTTTATTTATAAATTGATTCAATTTTATGGAATGATTTTTAGCTCCTCTGTTTGATTGTGAGTGGAGTTTAGAATTTTCTAGCCTTCAGCGAAGGGAAATTGGTCAGTCCTGTAGTAAGTTTGTCAGTTCTTTGACAATGGAAGCATCCCATTGCTTTACTCTCCACAACAAAGAGTATTGTCTACCAAATCAGGTTCTGGAATACCATGCTGCACTTCAATTTAGTGGTTATGATTACTTTTCCATGAGCGCTCATGATTCGATAGATTACCAGATATGAGGCAATATTAAGATTAGTATTTGATTATATAACACGCTTACTTAGTGTTGCTAGCTGCTTTCTCGCTTATTGTTAATGATTCATTTTTACTCCAAAAATTATCAGCTTCATCAACGACCATTAGACTTTTTGAGATAATAAAGACAAGTAAATGGAGGGAACTACTGGTTTCATAGTAGCTGATGCATGATTTCATACTATGTTTCTGGCTGTTATATGCTTCAGTCAAATACTTTAGAATGAATTTGATGTTTGTTCTTACTTGCCAGACATAGTTTTTCAGTGATTTGTAAACCATCAAGTAGGCTTTGTAGAATTTGGATTCTCTATTTTGTTTTTGTACTGTCTCTCTACTGTGCCTCCAAGTTACACTGATTTTGATATTTTAAGAAGGCAAAGTAGAGGGACAATACAAAAAAAACAAGTAGAGAATCTGCACACTGGCTTTGTATGGATCATCATATCTTCCATTTGCTTTACTTCTTCAGTCATGTTTTCTAGTTAGAAGAATGCTACCAATTCCCAACAGAGATTTTTTACGAGTACAATTTTATTAAGATGTTAGTATAAAATCTTTACATTGCCAGCCTATTAATAATCACCCTAATTATGATTTTTAAAAGTAAGTACCTTGTTTTCCTTAGCTAAGCTAAATAGTGACGCTAATAATAACCAACTCTTATGCGATGAAATTTTTGACAACTTATACTGAGCCCAGTCGTTTTTTGTAGCTATAGTGATTAACAACAATGGCGGGGAAACTGGCTAAGGCAGCTTATGATGCAAAGATGTTGAAGCTTCTAAGAGAGTACAGTCAGGTGCTGGTGGTTTCATCGGACAATGTGGGTTCAAACCAGCTTCAAGGCATACGGAGGGGACTCAATGCTGATTCAGTTGTGGTGATGGGAAAGAACTCCCTGATGAAACGTTCTATCATCTTGGATGCTCAGAAGACTGGCAACAAGGCCTTCCTTAACCTTGTCCCCCTTCTTGTGGTAACTTTGCTTCCTTGTTTTGGAGTCTTGTACCAGAAAATAATTTTGATAATAATAGTAATAATAATAGTAAAAGTGAAGCAATTTCATTAAATTTTGAAGACAGTTTTAATGTTTAAGTTTGTTTCTTTAATCAGGGAAATGTGGCATTAATTTTCACCAAAGGTGACTTAAGGGAGGTCAGCGAACAGATTGCCAAGCACAAGGTCAAGCAACATGTTTTGTTTATTTTATGTTCAATAATATTCTAAATTACTGCTATGTATGTGTGAGGTATCTCTTTGTGCCATAAGCTGAGAAGGAATGTTTGTTATAGTAGTTTAATCCTTCTTTTGCAATCTTTCCACAGTATCTATGCTTAAGTAATGGCAAAATTTTTACCACATAGCTGATAAGTTAAGCTTTTATGTAAACAACTTACACATACACATTAAAAGAGAAAAAATGTGTGTTAAGTGTAACTACTACGTATACATCTCTTGGGAGTTACCCTTTAATCTTGTATTGCAGTCGATGCAGGAAAATATCCGTTGGAAGCAAAAACTGAGACCCCTATCCTTGTATGGCACACTTGCAATTCTTTTCGCCATTTTCCTGAGTTGATTGTCCAAGTGAGATTATCAATCACAATTTAGGTTATTTGCTTAGGAGTCATGTAGGAGAGAAGCCATGTTATTACAGCTTAGTTTTGTATGTTGCTAAGTTCACATACTAGAATTCTGCTAGCTGGTCCAGCAGAAAGTCCTTCATACATTGCATCACCGATGATGTATATATAAGACTGTTCGTTCTTGAATGTATGCACATTAGTTTTTAGTTTTCTTCAGTCACGTTCAATTTCTCGGTATATGGGAAACAGAGGGTGAAACGGCTAAAAAAGCATTGATCTCCTGTCATTGTTTGTTGATTCTACAGTATATTCTACTGTTTTAAGATTTAGCTACATCATTTGCTAACCACTTCTATTGTTTTCAAGTTGGATGAGTTTGCTTCAAGTTGCAGTAAGTAAACTTTTTACTAATGTTCAATATACCCAAAATTTTGATGTGAGTATGCCATGCTTTACATTAGGACTAAACATTATGGTAAATAATCTTTTATATGGTACTTAGTAGCATGATGGAGATCTCAGGAATTTTTTCTCTTTATTTGACCAACCTTCGGACATAATCACATTAATATTAGTCATGTACACATTTGGAAGATTTGCTTCTTTATCAAGGTACCTATTAGAATGCTTCCTTATCAAAAGCCTTATGTTTTCACTATCTATTTCTGCAGGTTGTTCAACCTATTCTAATGTGCCCCAAGTATCTGTCACATGACACATACCACAATTGTTCCTATATGCAATCTGGACAGTTACCTTTGGGCCTCACATGTTGTCAGCAGCAGTCTTCGCAGGTATCTGAGCCATTTCTTGTAAGCTCAAAATTCCAGCCACACCAACATTGTTTCATGATGAGATCAAGGCAATTCTTGATGACGAGTATATGGTCTCCTCTTCTCCTTTTGGCTGGCAACTTGTGACATGGAAGAAGTATTCTGATTTGGATCAAATGGTTTGCATTGCTCCTTTTTTTGTGATATATAATTGTATTCTCCCATTTCAGGGATGATGGAAAATGAAATGATTTTGACCAGGTTTCAATTTGATAACTAGGATTTCTGGTACGAGGATTTTTAGTTTACCCAGGAATTTTGTCTTCTTTTTTGAATAAGAATATGACAACATATTCGTTATCTTCATGTTAATTAATTTATCTCATAATTACAGTTTTTTGTGATGGTCTATAAGCGTCACTATTTTCATAATCTCAGAACCGTGATTTTTATTATGTTGATTTCTTAGTACGATTTCATCCTTGAAGTCATCAATAAAAATGTTATTAATTTTTATATATTTTTTAAATTTAGTAAATCATTCCACGAATTCGCAGTGGATTGAAATTTTTTGTCATCATAAATTAAGCTGATCCTTTTTAATTTAATCAGTGTTGAACTAATCCATGTAACCGAGATTCATTTACTTTAACATCTCTAACTTTTACGGGTGTGTGTACAAAATGAGATACGCTCACTTTATTTATCTATTTATTCTATTATAATTAAGAATTTAAATTATTATTATTAGGATAAATATTAATATGAAATTCTTTTATTTATTGATATATTAATTGTCAAATATGTGTTTATGTATTAGTATCTTTGTCTAAATTTGACTAATGTTAAGATATCTTACTTAAATAAAATATTTATTTATTCTTTAAATTATAAAATAAAATTAAAAGTATTTAAACGTATCATAAAAGAATCCGGCATAAAATTAAAAAATAAATAAAATCATTCAAACATAAATCATAATTAAATAATATAGCTATTATATATATATATATATATATATATATATATATATATATATATATTAAAACAGTTCATAAATGACTTTATTATGAAAAAGTATGTTAATCTGTGATCATTGTTTTTAATTATTGTATACTCACATAAATAAAATATTGGACAAACCTAACTAAATTATTTTGTTGCTAGGAAGCATACATATTAATTTTGTATATTTATTTTTTTACTAAAATATAACACTACCAAATATAAAAACTAGTTTTTTTAGATTATTAATTATTTGTAAATTTTACGAAATATGAAAGAAAATATCAATTTTAAAATCAACATCAAACTAATATATAAACATTAAGAATATTTTGTTTTTAAAAATATGAATTTAGATTTAAAGTCCAATGTAATGATTAGATTTGGATATACAAAATTTTAAACTAATTTTTTTACGTATAAATTCAAATTTAATTTTAATCTAACTGTTTAAATCTAAAATTTAGATAATTTTGCATTGGATTCCATGCATGTCCAGCCCTAATATTTTTATTCACATAGGTGACCTCTATAAAAATTTGTAAACATAAATAAAGAAACAATGAATACAAAATTTTCAACTAAAATATCATGTACAAGGAATAAAATGATGGTGATTTTGACCTATCATCATCCATGTACCATTGAAACAAGAAAAAGAAAATGTTCATTAATTTTGATGAAGAAAACTAGAGGGTTGAGTTATGAAACGACAGTGATTGGTAATGATAAGATATGTAAAAGTATTTAATTAAAATACATTGAAGTGTAAATAATCACATAAATTTTCATGGATCAAAATTAAACTCCACTATTTAAAAAATAATTGAACTCAATTAATGAAGAAAGGAAAAACCATTTCGAAATTTTCTTCAATAAAATCATGTGATGTACAAGGAGGTCAATCATTTACAAGAAAACAAACAAATATCATTTTCATCTTTTTCTGACATAAAGTAAGAAGAAGAACAAGCTCTTACACCTTCAATGTCAATCTTGTAAACCAGAAGCTTCCTTCTTTCTCTGCAACTTGTTCTGTAGGCAACAACCACATGTCCCACTGCCAAAGAACACGACCACACGAAGAGACTTATCTGGGAGCCTCTATCGTACCCGAATCCTCTTTCTTCAACACTTGTGTCGTAGCTAAACACGTAAATAACCTTCAAGCAAACAAATATCAGAGACATCACTGAGCATAACATGGTCACTCCCAGATAAGGCCCACGTGAAAGCTTTGGCCCGTCACAAAAACTATAAACACCTGCACAATACCCACCAATCGGAATCAATCAGAATATTGCTTTTGGCTACAAAATTAGACACCTTTGGTATCTTTCTCTAATCACAATTAGAAATTTTATCTAAAAAATGTTCTTTTACATTAAACCATTACGAAAGAAAAATTCAATTTTTAATTGGAAAATAATACTGAAACCACTTTAGAAAAGTTTGATGAAGCTTAAAATTCAAAAGGGTATTTAGAAATGGAAGTACTTACATAAGATGAGAAGTGATCGTCCAATAGATAGAAGGGGTATGTCAATGAGAGAGTATCCAAAATGGTAGTTCTGAAAATGGGAGAAGAGAGAAGAGGTGGAAAAAGCTGAGAGAAGAGCTGAAGGAACAAGTGCATCGGCAATGACCAATAGAATTGGAGCAGACAAAATAAGAAGTGAGAAAACCATTGTGATTAAGAAGAACACAATCTTCACACCCCTCAATACCCTTTTGGATTTCTCTTCCTTTGAAAAACCCATGATGTTGTTGATAACTTAACTTTCTTTCTGATTCCAACACTCTCTTATGTGCTTCAAAACTATTGTGTTTAGTTTGGTAGAAAGTAATTCACAAGAAAAATGAAGGAAAAGCCTTAAAAGAAAGACAGAATTAGAAAGCTTAGAACTTTAAACACACAAAGATTAAGACTATCTTTTTCTTTCTCTCCCTAACGCGGCAAGGGTCACACCCAAACTATTTTCTTCGTTTCAATGTCTTTTATATGGGGGCGTTGAGAGGGTGATTCGGTATGAACCATGAATTGCGTGGAAAATGAATCTGTGTTGAGAGATTGACACGTGCCCCTGATGTGGAGATCTAACATCGAATAAACGAAAGGTGCATAGGTCAAAGAATTGGTTGTGGGTGATTTCAATTTTCAATACTTGTGCCATGAGCGCGCATGGTGGAAAGCAAAGATTGAACGCATGTGATCACATGCTCCGATTTGTCTTTACCAGTCACATACCTATGATTAATTAATTTTGTCTTCTTCTTCAGCGCAGTTTAAAAAATAATTTTTATAGGTTTTTCTACTAGTATTTATAAAATTAAAACAAAATAATGTTGTGAAAAATTTAGCATGCTCTCAAAATGATAAGCATGTTAATACTAGGCCAAATATACCACTTGGTTCTTAATAGGTTGTTGTATTGCTTTAATTTTATATAAAGGATCGAATTAACTTTTGTAAAGTAAGGATATTAGTTTAGAAAATAAAATATACTCACAACGGTTAATTAAGAAACCAATAATTAGAAATATATATTTAATAATATATAAATTAATTACAATTTCAATTATTGATTTTTGAATCAATATTTACCATTGTGTTTTATAAAATAGTTTTTTTTTTCTGTATTTTAAAAAAAATAGTTGAAAAGCTATGAAAGAAACATGCTTTTATAAATGTAGGCTGAATATTTGTTTATCCTACAAAAATTGTTAAATAAGTTCCATATATACATATATATATGCTTTTCCATTTCTAAATAAAAGACTAGGACAACTCTAAGTTATTTTGGATTTTTCTTTTTTACTACTCATGTTCTTCTTTCACATCTTTCTCAACTCTCACGGTCTATTTTTTTTAAGAAGCAGTTTTGAAAACTGAAAAAAAAAATTAAGACATTCAGAAATTCAACTCCTCTTCATTTTTTAAGGAAAATATAATGGAAAGTATGATATATAAAATAAAATACGCTAGACCCTTCGAATTTGTTCAAATTTGATTTTTCAAATTTTAATAGTAATCAGAACTCCACATTTTATTTTATTTTTTAAACTGAATTCCTTACTTTATAAAATTGTTGATTAAGACTAGTATTGTATTATTTTCAAAATATGTGAATTACTTTCTAGAAAATTAGAGTATAAGACATGGTCATATTTTACTAAATGCGTGTTGACCAAAGGCCAAAGATTTCGTAAAATGTAAATACAATATATAAAATGATATCGCATTTCAAAATTTGCATGGCATGTGGATGATTGTGAGAGAAGGAACCATCTCTTTACTGAGACTTTTCCTTCCACACCAAATGTTCACATAGTCAAATGATCCATTAATTTTATTAATTAAAATATGCATTTGTTTAAGAATAAATAGTTAATTAAGGAAGATGTATTTGTTATTTTTGTCCTTGTAATTGTTGTAATTTTGAGTTTTAATCATTGATTCATTATATGAAAAAAAAATGGTAATCTTAGTTATGAGTTAAGTTTTGTGCACTACTCTTAATTGATGCTGTAATGGTCTTCCTTTGACACAGTTAAAAAATTTGTTTGGTAGGTGTGAAAGTTGAAAACATTTATTTCACAACATAAATATTAGTTCTACACTTTCTACCAGTTTTAAACTGTAGTAAAAAAGGAAAGTTTGAATTGTTTTAAACTAAAAGAGAAATTACCTAAAATTTATACCATAATTAAATACATATCAATAACATAAAATTAATATATATATATATATATATATATATATATATAATAGATTTACAAAACCAGGTTCATCTAATTCGGTTCACATAGTGTTATGTATTTGCACCATCTTTGTGCACCATTTACCTGTTACAGCATAACCATCATAGAGATCAAAACAGGAAGTACACAAAGTAAGCTAATAAAGAATTGAAAAAAAAAAAAAAGATCATAATACAATATCATCAAATAATATGTTATTAAATTTTATCTCACCCAAAATCACAACATCAATCATCATTTTCACTGAGTATTAAAATTTGTCTCATAAAATCTTAAATTCATCATCAATATAATATTCATTCAACCATAACAAACAAGATTCGGCAACTTCCAAGCTTATGTTAAATTCAATATTGATACATGTCAGCATCTATGTGTTCTACCTTGCAGTCATAAATAGGGTAGACTTACGTATTTATTGAATGATTGATAACTTCTTAATGTGTACTGAAACTTAAATCAAATTTTTAACACGTGATTCTTTTTATATATTTGGACTATGAATTACGAGTAAAATTTATGTTTTTGGTTCTCCAACTTAATACTTTTTTGTATAATTTGTAAAACTTAATAGTATCTATATCATAACTATTAATTTTCATAATATATCACAACCAATTCATATAAATAAATCACATTTAAATCTGATATAATTAATGAAATAATATAACATATTTATTATTTTCATATACTACATATTCTATAAATAGAAATTAAACAAACAAAACGTTAAACTACAAAATGTAAGGTATCATTGTTTAAGTAATAATTTTCTCAAAATAAATATTCTCTTGTTTAAGTGGATGGATTGTCATATTATCGACTTTCCAATACTTGAGTGATATTTTTCTAAACATAAAAACTATTGATAGGATTTATTTTTCTTTTAAACTATAAATCACATTGCTTAACTAAAAGAGTACTAAGATATAATTCAATTCTTACTACCTATATACCAAGTGATTAAAGTGTGGACATATGCAGATATCAACATACAAGAAAATAATTCTAAATAATTAAAATATAATAACTTTTATTTCAAACTATTTTCATATTCGTTATACTTCAAATTATATAGGTCTATTTGATTTCAAATTCTCGTAATGATATAAAATATAGAAATCAACACAATAATAGGTCCAAATGAATAAAATTTATTCTTTTTATTGCAAACTATTTTCATATTAGTTATACTCTAAATTCAAGCTATATTGGTCCAATTAATTCAAATTCCCATAATAATTTAAAACATGGGAATCAAATAAGAAACCAAATTTCATCTTCTAAAATCATGAAATCAACCATACAAATGCTACACATCATCAACACAAAAAATTCACCAGCACCATGAAATACCACTTCAATTATATTAGTAATTCCTATTATAAATTTAATTTCAAACAAGTCAACCATTTGAATTTCTAATCTAAATCTAAAGTTCAGAAAAACTTTTCAAAACTAACAACTTCATCAACATTTAAATCCAATTCATAATTAACCCTTGTGCTAATATATTTTTCACTGTCATAACATAAATTAAAATTAGTGTTAACTTCTCTCACTTAAAAATGTTCTGGTATTCAAAGAATCTACTCTTAGATTAAAAATAATGAGTTGGAAATGCTTAAAGGTCTCTAGATTTTCTTCAAAATGTTAAACCTAAGAAACAAACATGATATATTCATGTTAAAAATTATTCTTAAGTTTTATTCTAATCATACATGCGTTTCACCAAAAGTAACATGTTAAAAAAAAAAAAAAAAATTTTAAAATCTTAAAATAAATTAAAAATTTAGTAAAAATAAATTTAAATTAAACAAAAATAAAAATAATAATAAAAAATTAT
>Ga0099824_1009593_pt1 | contig 11824 bp, 5 predicted proteins | sample SiratrowhiteBW_FD_76837 | JGI IMG/M metagenome (GOLD analysis project Ga0099824, IMG submission 76837) | Root nodule microbial communities of legume samples collected from California, USA - Siratro white BW | ecosystem: Host-associated > Plants > Roots > Nodule | place: USA: California... | reverse complement strand
TTTAAAATTTTTAATAAAAAAAAAAAAAACCGAAAAAAAAAAAATAAAAATTAAAATAATGAAAAAAAAGCAAAAAAACGAAAAAGGTGAAAATTGAAAAAAAAAAAAAAAAAAAAAAACAAGTTAGGATGGTATGCACAAATCTAATATAAATATTTTAACGAACGTTTTTACATAGATAATGCTTAATTTCTATGAAATATCTTTCATATGATTATATTCTTTCATTTTTTTTATTAAACAAGTTGTTGACACGTGTCTTAGTGGGTCATTTCGTCCTTGAAACGTGGAACTACATGCATTTCGGAATGGAGAAAATATCAGAAAAGGATGATGAAGAATAATACACGACTTTATTCGATAGATTATTATTTGCAAATGTTTGAAAGCTTCGTTCTGAAGCTCAAATAATGCACAAGGGTGATGTTATTCTTCTTCCACTGCATCTATAAAAGCAGATCTTTGACAAGCTCTGTAAATGTCATCAACCACATATATATACACAGACAAAAAGCATCAACCATATATTATACACGTATAACATATCTTTGCTAGGTCCAACAATGGAAGAATCGATGGGTTTTGTTGGTGGTGAGGCTCAAAAAACCCATCCAAGAATGCCATCTAGTTCATTTCCAATTCCTTTGCCAGGAAGGAATCGCCAGTTTCCAAGATATGGCTACCATTGGGCACAACGGGCAATGAAAGGGCACACAGTGGGCAACGCTAATGAGCCAAGTGAGAAAACAACTTTGAAGGTCTAAGTCTCACTCATGCATGGAGTAATAGTATCAGATGTGTCAAAGTCAACGTATGAATAATCTAATTGTTTACCTTTTCCATCGTTTATTATCGTACCTGCATAGGTGTACATGCTTTGAGAATAAGAGTTATGGAATGTCTTATGTAGTTTTGTTGTAGATGAGTCTTATATATGTATTGGAAGTGTTACGGTGTTTGTGTTCTTAGTTCTTGGATGCATGCTATCCAAAAGATGATATAAGAAAGAAAGATTACTGACTTTTAGGCACCTAATCAGTGTAAACACCTCCTTGATATTTTTCCTTTTTCTTTTCTACCGTTGTATCTTTGTTTTCATATAATCTTACATGTCTATTTCTGAGTCTCTACATTTCTCATGGTGTGTTTGGTTTAAAAAAAAAAAAAGAAAAATAGTAGTTTCACACTAGTGTTTCTAATAACATTCATTTAATACTTTATTATATAAATAAAAAATTATTTATTAATAAAATAATAATATTTTATTGTATCAAATAAGAATAAATAATAGCGTCAAACTATAAAAAAAATTAACATAAAGAAAAGAAAATCAAAGAGAGAAAAAATAGACGTGATAAATAAATAATGATCAGTGTGTTATGTGTTTTACATTATTCTTCTATTTCTTTCCAAATTCTAAGTATCAAACAATAAAAAGATTACATCTTATGATATATATTCCTTTCATCCGTTATTTTCCATTCTCTTTTCTATCAAATAAATTAAATTATACGACTGCAACGTATTTTTCCTTTAGCCAGGATGATTCATTATACGGATAGATCAGAATTATATATAAAAAAGAGTTTTAGTAGAGAAGAAAAAAACTCACTTTCAGAAAATTTTCATGGCTAATTAAGTTTGTTTCTAACTGATCCAAATATAACATAAACTTGAACTGACATAATAAAATTATTTTGCTTTTGAAAGATTAAAATAAAATATAATTTGTTTGAGAAATATAATCTATATATATAATACCCCTCTAAAGATGAGTCATAGACTTTAAGAGGACTGAACTCACACATATTATTTGAAAATGATTGAAATATAAGACTTTTATGTGACACCTGACCCATTTTATTCTCTCTTCGTTCAAATCAAATCAAATCAACAAATCAAACATACTATATGTCTCTAATATCCATGGCATGGGCTCACGTGATATATATAAAATAAAAGAGTTTTCGCAAAGAAACGATCAGTTTGAGAAATTTTATATAAATAGTTAGGAGCTAGTTAATGTTGAATTAGACTTAAAAATAATTAGTATTAAAATTTCTCTTAACGATATATTTATCTATTATATTATTCATTATCAAATCACCATCAAAATAATTATAAATATCTAATCTTACACACTAAATATAAGAAGATATTTTAAATTAGAATTAAAATTCACTTAAAATATAAGAATAATATTTCTTTTATTTGCATTAATTCCAGGAGGAGTTTTTATATAATACAGGCTAAACCATTCCAAGATTCATTCATATCATTTATAAAACGAATAACCAAATCACGTCACAGAACTTTGATAACGTTAAGTGAACCAACCCATTCAATTGTGGGCAACTAAACCACAGATATAATATAAGGTCACCATAGTCCAGGATTCTATGAGCATTGTATTCAAATCATGATTGAATAATGTTATTGCCTTTTTATTAAAAAATATTATTCACCCACATCTGTATATATACCAGACACGGTATTAATCTTGCTATAAATAACGTCCTACTTTAGATTGGAGAACCTAATACCATCTGAAACCAAACAAGACAGATCAAAGTTAAAACCATGACACTACAACATAAAAGAACATTTCTAAATGTTACTAAATTATTAAATTGGCTATTAATTGTAATTAAAAGTATAAAAGTTCATATCAATAAAAGATTTTAACATTTAATATATATATTTATATATATATGAAAATAATTTCAGTTGTATCTTCTATAACATTTTATAAATTATTAATTCATTTTCATTGACATCTAAAATTGTAGTAATTTACTTTTGCAACATGTTAAGAGAATTAAGCACATTTATTTCCCAGCACACCGAACAGTCTTAAGATTCCTTCAAAAGACAAGCCTTATCCAAGAACAAATTCTAATCTACAAATTCATCAAAAAAGAGATTCTATATTCTACAAAATAAATCTAAGCGTGAAAATATAGATTTCATTACTGTATTCGAATAAGAATGCCTAACTTACAAGATCAAACTAGAATCAGCAAAGATCAAGAAGAAGACAATAGAAAAATTAATGTAACCAAAGTTTAGAAAACAGATATCATTAAAATAGCCATTTTACATATCTTATACTAGATAAAGATAAAATCGGATTGGAGTTTTATCATTATGAAAATATTTAGATTTTTCATACACTGAAACCAAAATAAAAAAATCACCCAATATGCAAAACTTCGACCAATTCTTAATTATCAACTTCATTATATAAAAAAATACAATATTCAATATTAGATATGTATCAACCTCATCTCACTTTAAAATGATTCTCTTTTTACTGCTTTTCCAAACAAATGAGTTCAAAAAGTTAAAGCTTTCAAAAACTCACATAAAATAAGTTTTAGGTTAGAGATAAAGCGAGTTTGACATAATATAACATTAAAATAAGATTTCAATAAAAATATTATCAACAAATAAAATATATTTATTATTTTTAAAATACAATTTATTAAATATGATTTTTTTCTTCAAATTTTTTTTATAAGTTTATTAAAAAAATACTTTAGAAATGTAAAACAAAATCATATTTTCATTTTCTTGAACCAAACTATATGATTAATGTTATGTACTTTTTTCTATAAGCTATCTTGTACAATATTTATATACTATTTATTTTTTAAATATTAAAATGTAACTTATATGATCATTAAAAATATTAATCTATTTATTTAGTAATTATTAATTTTTATAATTAATAGAGTTTAATTTTAAGATAATTGATGTTCACAATGCTCAACTTACTTTTAGAATATATATTATAATAAATATTTTATTTTAGTTAATATTATTTGAAAACTTATTTATTTATAATGAAATTTTACGGTGTGTTTCTTTTGTTTGATTTTACCATAAACTGAAATGAGATAATTGTTTGATTTTATAACCTTAAAGATGATATCACACAAACTTACGTATAGAAAATATCTAGAATTCTAATTATCGTTATAAAAAAATAATATTATTTTATTTTTTAAATTAAATATTAAAATAAAAAGTCAAATCAACCATATAAAAATACAATACAATATCTTTACGTAAAGATAATTAAAGTTTTAAAACATAAAAAAATTATTATCCAAGTTTACAATATCATACTTGAGATTTTTTAATAAAAAAAATATAAAAATGTTAAATAAAATCTAAATTTTAGTTGGAACTCTATTGAAGATTCATAAACTGATACGTAAAAAAATAGCTATTTTGGTGTGTACTAAAACGGCGATTTTTTCATATTAAAAATACTCCTTATCTTTTACCGATCACAGCCTATTCCAACTTGGTGTAAGGCAAATTTTACGGAGAGGAATGTGGTTGGGTAAAGGAAATATAGACATATAGAAATACGTTGATTTTTAATAATTGAAAACTTGACGAGGTAGAGGTAGAGATTTTTGTAGTAACATAACTGTATGTGTGATCTGGACTAAATTTAGCATAACACAAATGTATGCGTGATCTTGGACTAAGTTTAGCGGTTCTCGAGTGCAAGGATAGCTATCAGATTGGTTCTTGAATCTATTTGAGTTCTTAAGACAGGTTAAGTAGAGTGGTGGTAGGATGTGTTTCATTTGTGCAGGAAAATTATTGACAACCTCAAGACCAAGTAAAGGATGCTTGCTGGGAAAATGTACATATTACTTTATTAGGGAGTATGGGTTCTTTTGAGTAGAAGTTTAGCTAGAACTCGTCGGAAGGTGATAAGTTTTTAGAAGGTTGGAAGAAGATTGGGAGCAGCTAGCGGGCTCAGATCATGTACAGATTGACACTAGTTTTGTGAAATGTAGGAGATATTGTTGTTGGAGTTTGTACAAATTCCAGAGGGTGATCAAGTACCACTATCTTTTCTAAGCAGCTAGAGGGGAGGATACAATGGAAATTACAACTTCGATGTAGGTTGATTCTAAAATAGTTTTAAAAGCTGATATATTTTAACTACCTTTTACTCTAGTTTTAGCCTATTGTTAATTTGGGTAGACTTTGTAAAGATGGATAATATTGATATTGATACTTTAAGTACTATTTTTTTTAAAGAGATTGAAATTTGTTATTAGTTTATTTTGTATAAGGATTAGAGCATCTCAAAATTTTTTATTAATTTAATTATTTGCTGTTAAGAAACAAAACAGGCTATTCCAACTATTTTCAATTGCCATTATTGCTTCCTAATAATTTTTGCTTATCCATTACAAGAATCATTACTTTATTAGCTTGGTACTTCACAGGTTTTAAAAGGCAGTGCACTATGCATATGAAAATTGAATTCCTATCATTTTGTGTTTTATCTCTAACCATACTTCTTAATGAGTTATATATCATTAAATTTAATCTACTTTTATCTTCATTTTATCTTTTCTTTGCCTAAATACAGTTATGATTCTATGTTGTTTGACATTTAACTTTTTAATTATGGAAGTGTTTGATAATTAACTACTTCTTGACTATGTGGACTAAAATTAATTCCATTTATCTATCACAACTGTCATATATTTTAAAGAAAAAAATAGATATGTCTCCTCTATTTTCTTGTATAGTTTACATTGTGTCTCTAACCAATTTCTCTTTTCAACAAATTGACTCTAATTAAAATCTTATCTAGAAATATTCTTTGCTCCAAAATGTTCTGGATTGGGAAAAATCTTAACATTATGAAAACTTGAAAATACTATTATTTTCAAAAAATGATATTTTGATACCAGTGTTCATCTAACTCCCATTTGACACTCCGTGTCACATGGGCCGACCAGCGAAAGAGAGAGAATGTGTTTGTTTTTGTTGTATATGAAAGGATAATTTCATCAATTTTGTCAATTTCATCTAAGTGGTTAGTTGGGTATAAGGTTGGAATAATTGACAAGTACTAATTTAATATGGGTGTCAGAATTATGAACGTAGCTAACCACTTATATGTACACGACTAACCACCTTGATAAGTTGGAATAATTAACAGACACTGATTTAATATGGGTGTCGGAGTTATGAACGTAGCTAACCACTTAAGACGTACACGACTAACTAGTTATTTAAGGTTGGAAAAACTCACAGGCAGTGATTTAATATGGGTGTCAGAGTTATAAACGTAGCTAACCACTTAGATGTACACGAAGAATCAGTTATTTAAGGTTGGAAAAACTCACAGGCAGTGATTTAATATGGGTGTCAGAGTTATGAATCTAGCTAACCACTTAGATGTACAGGACTAACCAGTTATTTAAGGTTGGAATAACTCAGGCAGTGATTTAATATGGGTGTCGGAGTTATCAACATAGCTAACCACTTAAATGTACACGACTAATCACTTTGACAAATTTGACGAAATTGATGAAATTTACGAAATTACCTTTCCGTATACAATAAAAACAAACATATTTTCTCTTTTACCGGTGGGTCCACATGACACGTAAGAGTGTCAAATAGGAGTAGAATGAATAGTGGTGTCAAACTAATATTTTCTATTATTTTCTCCAACTAAATATAGTTGCAACACACATTGTATGTTGATTTTACGATAAAAACTCCCTTTAAGATTTTCTTTCCACATCCAAACATCTAAACTATCAATTTTGAGTTGTTTACTTCCTATGACCCAAAATAATTCTTGGTCATGTGTTTCTCACTTTTCTCTTCTAGGATATTTCTCATTCTCCTTTCTCAAATATCCATTTACCCATCCCCCTTATACTTTTTTTTTTTTCTTATTCATTCAGATTCGTTAATAATTCATTAATCTCTAATCCCTTTTATGACTTTTCTTTTTTAAAAAAAAAAATTCAACAACTTATTGGCATGCCTTTTGAAATACGAAATAAGTGATACTTTCGTTGACATTTCTTTTCGTAGTTTATCAATCAAGGTTATGACAAAACAATAGATTATGTACTTGGTAAATGTTTTCTGTATTTAAGACATACTATGCAACAAAACATATATGTAAGAACATTCCACTCTTTCTAACCATAAGACAATGACTTATTTATTACGCGTGTAATCACAAAATATTTTATATAAACATTGTACTTAAAAGTTTTATTAGTCAATAAGACTCTTTGATGCATTGAAACAATTAAGGTACATTATTAGTCATTTGTCCCAGCATCCCATTTCCTTCAAAACATTATTTTTCTTTATAAGAACATCCATTTTGTTTGATAAGGAACCATCCTTATTTAAGTCATTTTATTAAATAAGGTTTGTCATCATATTCACACAACACCAATAACAATCATAAATACATAAATAAAAATCAACCAAATTACAAGCATAGAAGAGGAAATACAGAACATAATATCAAACAGGATCTCAATGGAATTTAGGTTGGAGAGGAGTTAGGTTCGAAATAATCTGTTGAAATACTAGTTAGTTAATAAAACTTTAATTGTACAAATAAGGATTGTTAACCAGGATGGGTGAGTCTGGGTAGAAGAGAAAAACAACAATATACTGTTACGTCTAGATATATTATTTTGAATAGGAAAAGTACAACGGAGGGGTCAAAGGTTTTCTAGTAGCTTTAGGCTTTAAAAGTGGCGTCTTCAGCACTAATGTGTGTTTGGAGAGTTTTGTTGATAGATTGTCCACTATTACAAATCTCTTTAGAATAGGTGTTCAGTTGAAAAGGTACCTTTGTCTGTTGTGTAAGAGGGTAGATGAGACAATTCAACACTTTTTTATCAATTATACAGTGGTGAAGGAAGTGTGGGATGCTTGTGAGAGATGATTGGGATACTGTCTGCTAGACATGAGTTTGTTTTGCCTCATTATCATTATTTTCAACTATGGATGTTATACAAAATACAATCAATTATGGAAAATATTATGGGTGGCTATTATGACTAAGACACAGGCTCATAGAAATAAGGTGATTTTTAGAAATGGGGTTGTGGATAGTGTGGAGATCTTTAGCCTAGTCCAGATAAGGGGTTGGCACTGGTTAAAACATAAAGTAAAAAGAGCTCAGTTTACTTATTCTGATTGGATCTTATGTTTGTTTACATTGTTTGAAATATTTATCTTTAAGAGGTTATAAAACTCTCACTTGTTCTTCTAGGCCTAGATTGAGTTGTGGTTGCAGGTAAACAAACAATGCTACCGTAGACGAGACCCTCTAAGATTAATTATGAAAGAACTTCATATGATAAGTAATACATTGAGTCATTATGTTTTATAATTTTAACTTAGGTTTTGATTTGCTCTCTTATGCATTTGTTTAGGTGAGAAATATTTTTTTCTTGTAATAGAATTAGAGCATCGTTAAAGTACTCTCATCTATATCATTCTTTGCAATTAAAAAATAAAATAAAATATCTTTGTAACGGTGATAAACAAGTAAATTAAGCTCTATAAGTTCCGTTAGCACACATGAAAAAAAAATATTGTAAAAATAATGTTTTTTAAGAAGATGGAAATATATATAAAATTAATAAAACAGAGAGATAAAAAAATTATTAGAGTTTGATAGATATGCATTATTATAATAATTTTATAAAATTTTATAAATCTTTTTATTATTATTAAAAGAACCTTAACCTCTTAAGTTCATACTTCAAAGTCCAACATCGAATAAAGAAGTTTCATCAATCTACTCATCATCAAAAATTGAGTAATTAACAATGTAAAAAATTATTTAACCACCGTAATTAGAAAAGTATACTAAATTATTTTCACAAACTTATATTCTTTGAATCAATCCCGAGACTACCCTTAAGCTTTCTGAAATACTTTCACAAGCATATTCTTTAAATCAATGATGCGATTAATTCTTCATCGACAATTCAGTTGCACTTAAAATGTATTGCAGCTCAGGAGAATATGTTCTTCAGGAGAAGTCCTATTCTCACACTAGCTCTGAAAATACTTCTACGGAGCATATTATTCAAGATAATGTTATATTAGTGTAGCAGGTAAACCCTAAAAGAAAAAGGAGTAATATTAGCTTATTGTTGAAGCAAACAGCACCACTAGAGAAGCATATTATCTATAAAAGTGAACTCCATTTTTTCACTGAAGAACATCAAACACAGGCAAGTTGAGTGAAGGGGCACAAAGATATTCACTTCCTAACCAACCATGGCAGACCGAGATCCAACAGCGCGGTTGATGCGGCTCTTGGATCAGATGGAGGAGGATGAAGCGCCACCACAACCCCGACGCAACCGTAACACCAGGTATCGTGCTCCTCGCAGCAACAACGCCCCATCAGCTCACAGCTCATCACCTGGCCAATTCAACAACAGTGGCACACAGAACATGTCTGGTCTCATCAACAACACTGGCTATGTCGTGGGCAATGGCAACGGATCCATCATCTCTGGTGGTTTTGACTCCTCCACAAAGAATTACCACTGATTATATGTATATATGCATGCATATCTATACATCTTTATAGTTTATATTATCTGACATGAAGACAAAATAACTGGGGCAGTTGCTCTCATCATGTTCATGAATGAGTACCTCTAAAGATTGCGAGGCCTCAATTGCCTGTCAGATAGTAACTTCCATGACCCTAATAAGTGTCTGCAATTTATCGTTTCAGTTGCCTGTAGCTATTTTCTTAATGGTATAAAATGTTATCTATTACAGGTAGGTACATACAATATTTCTCTTCTAATATTGTATTGAACTTTTTATTCAAAGTTTTATGGATGAGAAAGTTTAATTAAACGAGGAGATTTTAATCAGTCATAATTATTGTGAAGGAAACATATCGACAAAAACATGATTTGTTCTTATAATAGAATTAGGATGAAATCAAATGGGACGACTGTATGATTGAGTATCATCTTCATGTTCTTATGTAAAAGAGTGAATAATAAAATAAAAAATAAAAAAATAAAAAAATCAAATTTATACTTTTTAATAGTATTTGATTTAATAGGTTTGTTTTGTAAGATGAAATGCATCACTTGAAAAAAAAGAAAACTGTAGAAAAAATGTGTAAATTAAGATTATAATAATAAAAAATACACTTTAAAAATTTGAGTGAATTCTATGAATATTGAACAACTTACTAGAGAATGAAAAATTCTATGACGATAAAAAGAAATAAGATTTCAACTGAAACAAAATTAAGGACAAGAGACAACAAAAATAAATTTTTAAATTACTTAATAAATTAGGAATGTTTTAATAATTTAAAATGAAAATGAATATATAGATAATGAAGAAATAAACGAATACATATTCTTCCACATGCTTGTATATAATCTAGAGAATGGAATATTATTCCTATTATATACCGTTAATGCATAGATTCTATGTACACTTAATCATATACGTATTTTCTAAGTATTTAATTAATTAATATCTCTAATTAAAATGATTATGTTTATATTTTAAATTATTTTATTATAATTAATACCTATAACTTAATTTACAAATATTAATGATTTAAAATTACAATAATTTTATATTTTTTAATTAATATAAAACAAAAAAAATAAACTTTTTTTATTTTAATTTTTAATTTAAGAAGGATGAGCTGAAGTGTGGGTCCCTTCTACCCTGTCCGATTAGCGAATTAAGGAGGAGAAATCAGGCTAACTAGTTGAAAACAGCAACCAAAATTTAGAGGGCTAGCAGGCCCAATACCACTTTATGATGCCCACCTCTTCCATATGTAGATCAGCTCCTATACAATCCAATAACCCTCTCTTCATCAATTAATCCACTTTTATTTTGCAGATGCTTTACTCGTTTACCACTAACAAAGTACCATGTTTTAAGGGTTGTTTGTGTCGTTTACTAAAATTGAAACCAAACAGTAACTGCATTTTTGATATATTTCCTTTTTCATCCACACTAAATAGTTGTGATATATTTAAAGCATGAAATACTAGATTACTGACAAACTTTATTGTTCTTGCTAATTTTCTAAATTAAAGTTGTTCTCAGGTTGTTGACTTAGCACTGAGTTTCTAACCTTGGGTAAAAACACCATTTTGTACAATGATTGATATTGACTTGGTTTATTCTTTTATATCACCCTCAACATCTTAATTTTAGTTGTTATCACACACTTTGACACTCAATGATTTTTTTATCGAACACATTCAAAACAAAATTTCTTTTATAAACTTCATATTATTGCACACCATATAAGATTCCATTCATTGTTGTTAAAAAAACCTTCTCCACTCCTATGCATACAAAAATGAGCTTCAAAATTAGTAAGCAGTGGAGAAGGTATTTTGAAGCTCGTTTAAACATAGAAGGTATAAACCATACATATATTAGAAAGAGAGATCAATTATATAAAACAGGAAAAAAAATTATTATGTAATTATCATGAATAAAAATTTACATTTGATCATTAAGTAAATATATAGACATGATAACTACTTATTATTATTATTATTATTATTATTATTATTATTATTATTATTATTATATATTTTAAAATCAATATTATATTAATTAATATCCATTCATTTATCCGGAATACAAGTTTTATAATTACCTTAAATAATTTTATCCTTTAGTAAAAAAATTTGTAACTAATAATTTTTAATTAGATAATTTTATATTTTAATATTTAGATAAAAGTAATTTTTTATTTGATAAAATATAATAACTCAGAACTTTTTCTTTAAATTTAATTATGTAACTACAAAATGCATCACATGACTCACGCGTAACTAAAAAAATTATTTTTCTAATGTAGAAGATTCTCTAGTGGAGACAGTTCTACATCCATGTACAATGGTGTCAAAAAGTAGGGGGTAATATATATATATATATATATATATATATAAATATATAAATTTTATAGGATGTATTTTTGAAATATAGT
>Ga0099824_1009589_pt1 | contig 11833 bp, 4 predicted proteins | sample SiratrowhiteBW_FD_76837 | JGI IMG/M metagenome (GOLD analysis project Ga0099824, IMG submission 76837) | Root nodule microbial communities of legume samples collected from California, USA - Siratro white BW | ecosystem: Host-associated > Plants > Roots > Nodule | place: USA: California... | reverse complement strand
TTTAACTTTTATATTTAAAAAAAAAAAATTTAAAATAAAATAAAAAAAATTAGTTAAAAAAATTAAAAAAAAAAAAAAAAAAAAAAAAAAAACTCAATAAAATTTAGAAATCAACCATCAAAAGTCCTCCTTTCTTATATTTGGAAGCATGAAAATGTAATATTTGTACCACCTCTGAAATGAAGGCTTCTATACGAGCTAAAATGAACCCACTTGAGCTGATTAAACTTGTAGAAGATATATATTCAACTAATGCATTATAGTCAGCTCAGTGACACTGCCATTTATATCTTTCTGAAATTCAATAAAAATACGATCTACTATTGATATCTTGAGGTGCCAAAAAACATGGAGTTGAATTTTTTTTAATTAATAATTTAATACCAAGGATGATAAGGACATGGAGCTTGTTGCTAAAGGTGACGGCCGAATATTTGTCATGTGTCAGTTCTCTATGCTCATATCCCTTTTGTTAAAAAGGTGCCAGGGTATACGCAAGTACCTGGGATCAAATCGGTAAAGTTATCTATTATCTAAGCCATATTCATCAATATGTTACAACCAATAAGGGTTATTAATTCTGATATCCACCCCATAACAAGTTAAGAAGCTAACTTATCCCACAAAACTAATCTAATAAAGTAAGATTTGTACCTACTTATATATTATAAATTGAACTTATCAGTAAACAATCTAATTCATTGACGAAATTACCTCAAAAGAACCTGGTAATGGAGTGGTAAAACTAGTCTATGTGATATTTTTATGTGATCCATTATCTAAGCCATCAATATGTTACAACCAAGAAGGAGTTCTTAATTCTGATATCCACCCCACTAACAATTTCAGAAGCTGATGCACGTTGACATCATGCCAATACACAATAAAATGGAACATAGGCCTCTTGCAAATCTTAATGGGCACAATCAATAATATTAAGAAATGAGTTTAAACTTAACTTATCCTCATAAAACTGGTCTAATAAGGTAAGGTTTTTACTCATTTATGAATTATAAATTAGACTTATCTCTAACCAATTTAATTCATCAACGAAATTACCTCAAAAGAAACTGGGAATGGAGTGGCAAAACTAGTCGATGTGAGATTTTTTTCATAATAAGGTAATTATGCATTAAACAAATAACATGAGTGCAGTAGAAACTCACATCTTTCCTGTATATTGCTCCCTGGAAATACACCAGTGTGGTACGTTCTTCATATGAAGCTGATTTAGCTCTTGGTATGGTGCCTACTAGGTGCCTGTAGGGGGCTATTACATCTTTCTTGATATTTGCTAGTTGAGGAGGATACCTTCCGAAATCTGCAAGCACAAGCATAGCAGAACCCAATTTTCTTCTTGCATCCAACAAGCTGTTAGGATGGTGGGCTATAATCAGATGATCCTTCCCTCCTAAACGTTTCCATTCCTTCCGGTCCATTAAGAACCGCACCAATTTGTCTTGCAACATTTTGTTAACACTAACTTTTTCCTCTCCATGAAGCTTGGAATGCCGATTGTAACTGAGAGATGAGAAAAACGGCACAAAAATTACATCTGCTTGACTTGAATCCTGCACTCTAATTGCAGAGCAAGAATGACCAACTTTGGCGGTGTTCGACGCCAGAAGATCAAGGGTGAGCCAGTATTCCATGCTGTGCTGCAAGTTCAGACCACCTGGATAGCGTGGGATACCTGCAGGGTTATCCACCTCAGGCCATGTTTGATTCAAACTTCCCTTCCAACCCAATAACCCAAAGTGAAATTCTGGGGGCAAGTCATACATGAATACTCTCAATAAAGGCCGAACTGGGTGAGATCCCACATTCATCTGTTGTCCCACAGAACTTGTTTTATGGCTTGAATCAGAAGCTTGACAGTCAGATTCTCTGGGTTTTTGCGATTGAAATTTGAAATCCCCAGAGGGAGGGTCTCTCTTCAAATTAGGCACGAAGTAAAGTGACGCATTATTGTCAAGAATAAGGTCTAACACTGATCTAGGTATCAAAGAATGACTGCTAAACTGGAGTAGGAAAAGGGATGACAGGACCAAAAGGAACATAGAAATGATCATCACGTAAAATATAAACCTTGAGTGAAACAAGATCTTCTCTGACATTTTTGAGGATCAAACAAGGTCCAATCAAGCAATCTTACAGCGAATACAGCAAATAAAACAAGACACCAAAAGAAAAAAAGACTGAGCAGCTGAAAGGGTAAGCTATTTCCACAAACACACAAAGCAAAAACCTTGATGGGGGTTATGGGTTTAGCAAGAAGCCCTTCTCAATCAGAATCCATAGCTCGAATCCCTCAAACACAAATGACCATACCCACCCACTAATGGCCTCACAACCTTCTACAGTGTTGAACAAGATCTCCAACACTTCTCACATGCAATGGCTTCCACATACAAAGCAATTTCAAACCCTTCCACTTCTTACAGAACACACTGATGAGACACAGTACAATCCATCAACCAAAAATGCCTGTGAAATCCAACCTTTGTTGAGCCCAACCAAAACTAGCTACAAACAAATACCCCAAAACAAAAGTTCTCAGCTTTAGCATTCCATTAAACAGCCTTAGGAGATGCAATCATTAGAAACCCAAGAAAATGTATTTGAATGAACACGGCAAGAAAATTAAAGAGGAATTTGCATCTGGGCAGACAATTTTTTAACTTTTTTTTGGTTTGAGCAAGAATGGGTACCTGACGATAGAGGTTGATGCAGCACTCACTTGATCACTGTGCTAAGTCTTCACATTCAGACAGAGGAGAAAAGGAACAAACTTTCTTAGCAAAGGTTCATGTTTGTTAGCGGTGCACGCTTAACGTGTGCGAATTGCAAGTTTCGTCACTCATTTATTCTTCTATCAAGTTCCAACCTTTCTTCCCAAATTCAAATACCCATTTAATGTATGTACATGTAGCAGATTGCAGTTCTTAATTATTTTATTCTCATTCTAGCTGTTCACATTCAATAATCAGGGGGAACGCTGTCTGTTTTTTTCTAATGGAAAGTAACATTTGAATTAATATAAAATTTAATATTTAAACGGTCATTTATAATAGAGATAAGTATAAAAGTCTTTTATTTATGGTGATTAGGTTTTATGCCACCAATGAAATTCATTAATTTGAAATGTGGAGGAGTAGGGTGTTGCATTGCATCAAGTAATTTTTCTTTGGCAAAAAGTCAAAATCTTGATTTGCTCAAGGATCGTGGAAAATAATCTTACTACTGATGAAGTTGTAGAGGGAAGGTGACTTTTTTTTTGTCTTTTTCACGGTTTTGTTAATTTCGTATTTCACTTGGAAATTACCAGATGTTATTAGGAATATAAATAGAGTTTTTTACCTAGAAAATAGAAATGGAAACTAACAAGAAAAAGACTTTGAATACATTATTGAAATAATAACTTTTGGCTTTTATAGCATTTGGTTCACGTAGAAAAATAAGACACCTGTAAAGTAAGCGAATAAGAAGGGAAAGAACCTTGATCTTTTAACTTTATACACCCACTTAATTATATTTTTCAGAACGAATGATAAAGTGTAGTGTTGCTTTATGGGTACATCATTTTGATATTTTGGCATTGTTTTAGTAGATCGGAAAATAGAAAATGCTGCGAAATTAAGGAATACCAAGAGCTCCTAATTCCATGCCATTTTGTTTCACATAAATTCCGAACAAGTATAGATGATAAACTGGTTAAACTCTGCTATTTAGGTATGCATGACAAAACAAAGAATATTAGTAGGGAACTTTTTTTTTTTTTGGTTCAAAGTCAGGATGATAAGATAAGGTGTCACTTGTCAATAGACACGAGATGTTAAGAAACCTTTCTTTACGGAAAATTCTTATCTTATTTTTTCTTGGCTGTTAACAATTGAAATGACTACCTAATCACAGTGTCTAGTTTACTTATTGGGCAGAAGAGGGCCATAATAACAAAGTTTACATTCTCAGTTACTCCTTTTTCAAGGTTTCAATATATTTTCTGAAAACAGTTTTTTAGAACAAAATTTTAAGAACTAATTTTTAAAATATAATAATAGTTCTTGAAAAGAGTTTTTTTTTAGAATGAAATTCTTTTTTTCTTCTGTAGTAGAAAATGAATGTGTAGGGATGACAACGATGACAGTAGTTACAGGTGGCCGCAATGGTGCATAGTGTATTGAAGAAAGGTATCTTAGTCTTTTTCTGTTAGTATGGAGTGCAGGTAATAATAATAGGGTGCAGGAAGTAAAAGCCTCAATCATTTTTATAAACACTCCACTGTTGTGCTTTTACTTTTTGCACCTGTTGATTTCCTCCCGAATCCCATATTTTTCAAAAATACCAAGTCTGCTGAAATTGGTTCCTCCGTGGTGGAAGGTTGGTGCATGAAAACCAGCAGAAATTGGTTGCTTATATTGTTGAGGTAGGTTATTAGTTTGTTTAATGTTTGCAAATGATTAAAATCTAAAGTGTTTATGCATTTTTCAGGGATAAACCGTAGCCAAAAACTGTCTTTTAATGTATTTTAGAATAAATACCTCAAACTTTATTCGATGTTAGATGAAAAATTTCATAATTTATAAGATATTGAAATACACTAGATTTGAATTAATATTATTTTAAATTATTTTATTTTTAAATAATTTAGTCAGATAAAATAATTCAATTTTATTAAATTTAACTTTGTGGATGAAGTATTTTAATTACCACCAAATATAAAAAAGTATTTAAATATCAACCATTTGTTAATATTTCAAAATTACTAATAAGGGTGATTTTCTGTTTGATTTTTTTTTTCAAAATTCCTCGAGATTTTTTTTATTTGATATTGATAAAGTTTTTTCAAAATTGACATTGCTGAATTCATTTGTAGTTGATATCAAACACAATTATTTAGATGGATATTAATAGAAATTACTTTTATAATGTTGTTGGTTGAGTATTTTTTTTTTTCCAATCAATGTTGGCTAAAAAGAATTCCATTTGATATTATAAACAAAAAATATTAGTTAATGATGGGTGAATTTCTTTTCCAACAACACTGAAAGAAATCTCAACAAATTATTGACAACAAATAATAATATTAGTATTGATGATAAAAAAATAATTATCACCGACATAAAACAATCATATTAAAAAGAATTTAGTTCACATTTAAAAAAAAAACGCCTAACATACACTAAAAAACCCGGAGTAATATCGAACAATAAATAATAATAGTTTACGACAAAAAAAAATCTAAATAATTTAAATAAAAAATAAATCATATCAACATCAATAAAAAAATCAAATGAAAAGTAATGATTCCAATAATATCTTAGTTCCAATCAAGTCCACTGCTCCCTTCAATATACATATTTTTATTATCTGAACATGCTAACTTGTGTTTTGTACTAATTGAAGGACAATAAATCATCCAATTACACAATAAACTAATATATGTTTTAATTTTGTTTATAAGTGTAGTCTTACGCAAACAGTAACAATAAATGCTTTTCTAAGATTAAGATATATTTTATGAAAGTTGTTTTAAATCAGGATTTATTTTAAATGTTAGAAACTAAATACAGAAAGTTTGTATCACAAACGATCATGAAATAATCTTATATGAAAAAATTATTATTCTTGATACGCTTTCAATCCTATCTAATGTCATACATGGTATTTCTATTTGAAGTGTTTCCTTATGAAAGCAAAGTTAGAAGGGTAAGGCTTATACAAGATCAAGACCTTGTATATCAAGTTTCAAGTCCAAGTATACACAAGGGATACATAGATGATAAATATCAAATATTAGCAAAAGATATATAGCAACAATCATCTATAGAAGCATATATAAAGGAATTCAAAGATGAAGAAGAAGAATATTCAATAATTACATACAATTCTTTCAATATTCTAATGCTAAATTGATATTAAGCATTTGTTGTAGGTGAGCGAAAACCTTGTAATTTGATCACCATCTTATCAAGAAGATCTACAACCAAGAAAAATTAATATCAAGATCTCTTGGAGTTTGAGATAAAATTGTTGTTCACCAACTATCTTGACACAAGTGCATTTCAACCTTGACCTAGCTATCTGTCCAGTATAATGTGCACATTCATCATAATTTGGTGCAAAAGGTTTGGCTACCGAGAAAGATAAATATTGTCAACTATGAGCTTCACTTGCTCTTCTAGGAAGTTTGCTAGACTCCATCCTTCAAGTCCAACATAGATACATGTGACTAAATACTAATGTTAAGTTTTAAAGAGTAATTGAATTCTAAAGAATACTCTGAATTATGAATGGAAAACTAGGTCAATGCAATAGTTAAAATGAAAGCTCAAGATCAAAGGTTCAAAGTGCAATCAAGTAAATACATAAATGTATTTGTACATTAAATTCATACATAACTCATTATTAAGCTTTATTAAGCTTACATAAATTAACATTTAATTTGGTTAAATTTGTTGTTTTTCCAAATTTGTACATAAATAACCATTTATCTTACCTATAGATAAAATTACAATACCCAAGAAAAAAATTCTTCAAAACTCCCATCTCAAGACACCATGCTTTATACAAATTTAATCCATAGGTAATGAATTATATAAAGAAAGTATCGTAAATTTTATGTTTTCACATACAAATATTAGTCTCGGTTGATAAGAAATTTACCTACATATTTATATTCATACTTAATAATCACTATACAAATCATCAATTTATTATAATGAACTATGCTAATCTTTGTAAACTATATTTGAATAGCTTGATAGTTTCAAATTAGGAGATAGAATTGTACTCGCAAGAGTACTTGGAGATGAGAAGTTTCTTCCAATAGTTCACATAAAAAAAAAAACCTTTTACTTCTTTCTCACAAAAAGTGATTACTTGAAAATGACATTTTGGGTATCTAGTGAGGAGAAATTCAAGATATAGGCTATAGAAAGAGTAAAATTGTGTAAAAAAGGAGTTCAATATTGAGTGACATCTTTAAAATTGTGAGGAAAAAAGAGTAAAAGAATTCATAATAGTGAGAGAGCAGTCAATTGGAAAAGTATATAAGATAAATTTCCCATTAATAAACGATTGAAAATAGTAGATTATCGTATATGTAAAGTGAATTATTTTGGATTGTATTTCTTTAAACTATTGTCAATGTAATATATCTTGTCGATAATACTATAAAAAAAATCTTATCGATATTAGTAAAGTTATAATAAATTTTATCCTGAGTTATTGAAAAACTATGAGTCTGCAAAATATCCAACCTTCAGTACATCAAATATTATTTTATATGGCCTTGTATATTTTTTTCTTTGTTTTCGTCCAATAACATAATAACATTTGTAACTATCACTATTTATACACTACACTAGTGGCCCTGCTTCTGATGCAGATGCCAGATTCTACACGCAGGAGCATAGGAAATTATAGAGAATCACTAGGTACAACAATTAAAATAAGGTTGGATCTTCAGATCCTTTAGCCTATATGACATGTCTGTCCCAAAACTTTATATATAAGACTGACATTATAAAATAACTTCATTATATATAAAACTAAAAAATAGAACAATGACAAAGATAATTGATTAACCAGAAGAACAGCCCTCTCATACTTGTTTAGGAAGGGGACTAACATATAGGATTCTTCATGAAATTAATGATTGGATTAATTTCACTGAATAGAACAAGATGGTTAATTTAATAGTAGTCTTAGTGAAGACCCAATTGTACTAGGTGCTACCCAAAACAAATATAGCAATGGCCATAGTTGGTGATTCCACTTTGAGTAATATAAAAAAGTGTTGATGAAATCATGTTTATATGACTTCAAGGGCATTTGGGTCCTCCACGCTTGGTCTTCCAGTTGTTGTAGCAGGGGCACACAGATTTGTTCCCATAGTAGCCAGGAGGAACACATAGGCAAGTTCTGCAGCATTTTTGACAGAAGAACATGCATGGCTTGTGGTACTGTGTCTGGCTACATCTTCTTGTGCATTCAGATGGGCACTCTGATCAAACAAAATTTACAAACATGACTAATCAGATCACACATAATTCAAATAGTTGAAAGCAAGTGAGTTCAAAGCCTTCACAAACTTTTGGTTCATGAACCATGATGAAAAAATAGTAAAACTTAGTGTAAAAATATCATAAAGAGTATGATTACTCACGTGAGCTCCTTAGACTCCCAGGTCCATAATTACTCTGAAAATTGATGGAAAACAAATAGTGAAGATATGAATTTTCAATTTTGACATTTGCAAACCAGTTGAAAACAGCTGTTATATATATATATATATATATATATGTTCTAAAACTGCATTACTATTGATCTGATCTAATTTTCCACATGACACACAATCACTGTCTTTTCTTAGATTAAATATTATAATCATGTATTACGTTAAAATTACTGAAGAACACGTTCTTCTAGACCCTACAACAGTTTTTACTGATTAGGGACTAAAAGGGTGGTGGAAAATGTTCGAAACAAAGAAAAAGAGATACTCACTCGGTCCAAGTGATAAGCAGCATCTTTTGCCATAACCTGAAACCATAGTAAAAGTAAATTTCAAACAAGGTTTAGACTTAGAGCATATATATTATCAAACAATGTAACCTGCAAATGTAGTAATGGTTTGTTTTAGAAGGGACTATAACCTGAGTTGTGATCATGGAGATGGCAAGGAGAGCCAGAAGCAGAACGCAGAGAAGCTTAGCCATGGCCATTGCACTACACAAAAGGGTCCAAGTGCTCTTTGTAGAGAAAGAGAGAGAAAAAAGACACAGTAAAGAGTGTGGGGAAGGTGTTTGTTTAAGAGGCCTAAATGGTTTGGTGCGTTTGGTTTGATTCAGATGCAGTGGTTTGTAAGGGCTATAAATAGACTTGGTTGGCTTTTTAACTCTGAAAAGCAAGCATATTGGATAATTGGAGTTTTGGATTCCAGTGTTTTATTTATTTATTACCATATAATAAATATAATATAATAGTGTATTGTATTTATTATGTGTACCAGCACCTGTTTTGGTATTCATGATAACGTGAGCTTCTTGTACCTTTGATTGCTATGTTGTGCTACCCTCTTATCCCAAACTTTTGCACCATTCAAATAATCTTATTTTACTTACTGCTTGTTCATGCTGCACCATACACTATATTCATTCTTGAAAAATACAACACATGGCTCTTCAAATAATGAAAGAGAAAATAAATATATGTATAACCATTATGTATGCGCGTGATCTTTCTACTCTCAGAATGATTTCAGCACAAAAAAAGAAAAAAAATTATATTCATGAAAGTTATAAAAGAATAGCAAAATATAATGCATTACAACTTGCCAAATTGAAAGAACATATATCAATCAACAATATACTCAACAATAACAGAAAGGGAAGCATTAAAGTCAATCGAGTGATAATATTCCTTTACACCCCTCTATTTAGATGGAGTGTTAATTTGAATCAAATAATGAAAATTTATGCTAAGTAAAAATGTATCTTGTATAGAATATATTTACTAATAATTATTTCTGATGATTGACCTTTTAGCATGGCTGAAAATAAAAGGTTACATAAGATAACAAAATCCAGTCTTTCAATTCATTAAACAAACTAATGAAAAGTATATATTTGTTTCTTCTTTCTACCAATTATTAAGTTAAAATGGTATTGTTAAGCTATATTTTAAAAATTGCATCGTCATTGAACTAATCAAAAGACGTGTCCAAAGATATTTGGTTTAATTGCAGTTGTTGAACCGATATTAACTAAAGTAATACAGATAATTGAATAATATAAAAAGTAACATTAAAGAAATATCATTCCATAATGTTCAAAAATTTAAATAACCAAACTTTTTTAACATTCAAAACACACTTAAAACTTACAAATAATGAATAATGATGTTCTTAAAAGGTAAAAAAGTTATTTTTCTTTTAAAGAATAACAAATACTTTACATTTTTAAGAGAAGAAAAAAAACTATTAAGAAATTGATTGAACCGCTTTGAATAAGTTTTTGACTTATTTTTCCCAATTTTTTACTGTTACACCTTTTATGAACCAGCTCAACTGAAAATTAATGTTGTGATTCTAATAAACCAAACATTAGATGAGTTCATTAATTAGTGTGGTACATCACCATAGTGATGCCACTAATGACAAAGCTCATAACTCTCCAAAATGATAAAGGTAGCATTAGATTAATTAGAAGTTGTATAAAGTAAATTGAAAGTAAAAGCTAGAGGACAATTTCATTGAAGAAAATCCTATGAGGGATAGACACAAAAACCAAGTAAAAGTGAATGGTTTGATGATTTGAAAATGATTCAAAAGTGGCATGGGAAACCAACCATATCCGGGGTGCAACCAAAGGCATTTATTGTTACTATACTACCATTGTTTTGTTTGTAGTGAAGGAGGAAATAATGATAAGAAAGATAAAAATGCATGCATGTGATAATTAGTGAGAAAATGGGGAGGGAGGAGAGATTAGTAATTGTGAGAAGGGCAATCACATGGGTTGGGTGGTTAAGAGTGGGGTCCCAAAGGAGAGTGAGAGCTATATAATTGAAAGGGAAAGAAGGGAATAAGCCATGTGCAAGAGTGCATTAGCACATGACTCAAAGATAGGCCAAAAAAGGACAGCAGTGCGCACGATATGCTGTCACCCCTCAATTTCCAATGTTCATCACTAACCATATTCATTCATTCATATTGCTTATTTTCACCTCATTTTTCTTTTTGGGCCTTTACAACACGTACTCTTTCTTGTGGGGTGCCCTTTCTATAGGTCACTTCCTTTTGCCCTTGCTATTTACACTCTTCTATTTCTTTTTTAAGACAACCTATCTTATATATGTTTATCTATAAAAGATTTAAATATGTTTTTTATACACAATTGTCTTTTTAAGACATTTTTTTTATATATAGAAATTGGCTCTCTAAAAAGCATAGTTATTTTTTTAGTCCTTTCTACAAAAATTAGTCCTATAAAATTTTTAATGATCGTTTTTTGCTTACTTTATTAGAGTTGCTGCTTACGTGGCTAACTGGGACACAATCAATTGTGTGTGATCATATTAGTTTTTCTTTTTTATTTATTTTTATAAACTCTTATTAAATCTCTATTGTGAACAAGAAAATGAGCTACATATATGTTTCCTTTGAACAATAAAACTAGTTGGGCAAGTGAGAGAGAGAACAAGAATCTTGGCTTGAGAGTATTCATTTAATCTAATGAGTTTTATTTCCTCTAAGGAATGAGATTGATTTGATGAGTGAGTGTGTCTGTTTCTTTGAAGAACTAATTTTTTTAGTTTTTTTTTTTTTCGGAAGGACTGTAAAGAAAAAAACAATTATGTTATTTAAAGGACTAATTTCTATATATTTTAGACAAAAAATAATTAGATAAAATTGAGAAACTAAAAACATATTTGAGTCTATATAAAAATAATATTTATAAAAAACTAATTTCGTTATGCATGACTAAAGAACAAAACTTACTTTTCACTGTGTGACATGTAAATTGGGTTCTATCATATAGGTGACACGAAAGAAATTTTCAAACTGAAAGTTGTCATAGAAGGTGCCAAATGTAATATTTGTCTTTCTCCCTACTTGCCTATATATGTGCATGTGTCTGGTGGAGATCTTAGAATCTCCAGACTTTGTTTTCTGTTAGTTAGGTCTTCAATTATTTTACTTGTGTGGTCCTTTCTTCTGTTTTTTTTTTTTTTTTTTTTTTTTTTTTTTAAATTAAAATTTATTTTTTATAAGGTTAAATATATTTTTTTTATATTTTAATATTTTTAAAAATAATAAGGGGGAGAA
>Ga0099824_1009587_pt1 | contig 11834 bp, 4 predicted proteins | sample SiratrowhiteBW_FD_76837 | JGI IMG/M metagenome (GOLD analysis project Ga0099824, IMG submission 76837) | Root nodule microbial communities of legume samples collected from California, USA - Siratro white BW | ecosystem: Host-associated > Plants > Roots > Nodule | place: USA: California... | reverse complement strand
GTTCTTTGGTGTTTGTGTGTTTTTTTGTTTTGGGTTTTCTGCGTTTTTTTTTTTTTTTTTTTTTTTTTTTTTTTTTTTTTTTTTTTTTTTTTTTTTTTTTTTTTTTTTGAATTTAAGAAATGATCCAGATTGAGGACGTGCCATGTTGACATTGTTATTGTACTTTGGAATAACTTCTTTTAATTTGCATAATAGGCTGTTTGATACATGGGATTTGTTATTTAAGTGGTTCAAACACATTGACTAGTATGCATAATTTTTTTTAAATTAAAGTATTGAAACTTTTTGGTAAGCTATTTGGATTATTGATTTTGAGTATTAATGATCAGAGACCTGCATGGCTTGATTAATTGAAAATGAACCCATTAATGTGGACAGGTCTTTAAAACTCTTCCAAAATTTATTTCCAGAACTGGTTTTGGTTTGGAAAATCTAGTTACAAGCTGATTTTGTGCTTAATTCTAAGCATCCGAAACCTCTTTGGATGTCTAGCCATATTTCTGGAGGATTACAAAGACAATTTTCTCTTTGAAAACCAGAGCTTCCAGCACCACTTGATTATTGAACAAAACCACTTCAGAACCTGAACCCGAACCTGTATCCATTTGAGATGTATTGGATTCACTCCACCCTCCATTCCTGAGAACTGCCTCCACCCAGTTTGGTGCCTCCCATTGCCAAATGCCCAAAACCAGCTCCAGGGATGATTTGAAACTGTGAAGCAGACATTTACTTGAACTATGTAAGGAAATAAAGAATTATTTTATTGATCACAATCACACCAATTACATTCTTATCATGTCTATTTGTAATAATCAAATCATTTAAAATAAGAAATAAAAATATGTTGGAACAAATAGGAAGATTCTGAAAGTGGATTTTAAGTCTAACTTAACTTTAGAAAGTCAACTTGTAAGGTGATATTTGCTACCGCAGATGGACTGTAATTTGTGTATATCCCTAGTTAGTGTGAGATTTCCTTCACACCCTTTCATGTTGAGGATTAAATATCTCAAATGTGTGACTAGATATCTGTGGATGGTCCAATAGACCCAATAAACTTCGTTGTGATACATTCTGATATTATCCTAAAAAATGGATTAAGGCTAACTAAACCTCACAAAATAGTGTTGTAAGGTGAGGCTTGCATTTACTTATATACTATAATTTGATCATATCTCATCGGTGTGGAATCTCCAATAGACGTCTCGAGAATGTTTTTTATCCTACTAATATGCTATTTACCAAACAATTGCATGGAATATTTCTTATAGTTGGATTTTTTCTTTTCTGAGAAAAAGAATCTGCGGTTCATCGCTAAAATGGTTTTTCGATAAATGTGGATATCCAACCAAAACTGAATATGGACAAAGAGTAATCCTGTTAAAATATATTTTATATATCCAGTTTTTTTTTTACTGGATCTGGATATGGTTTGGTTGGATCTTTATATCCAGGTATATTCATCGGACCTATTACTGATGAATGTCTCGAACAGATTTACTTTTTGAGATTAGAGCATTATTATGTGTATTATAAATTTGTTAATATTGTATATATCTTAGGTATAGTATAGCAGGAACTATGTGATCTGCGATTACTTGTTTGAGCTTCTCTCCTTCGCACTGGCCTTTTGGGATTTGCTTCTTAGAATTAACCTATAATACATTCAAGCTCTTACTTTTTCTTTATTTGGCATGTTATTAGGTCTATTGGAGATGAGAGCCTTTGCAGGGAAGTATTTGAGGAGTACATTGCACAACTGAAAGAAGAGGAAAAAGAAAGTGAGCGGAAACGGAAGGATGAAAGGGTATAATTTTTGCTCATTGCATATGCATTTGAGATCTGTGTGTCCTTCATTTTCTCTTACGTGTGAATAATAAGCTATCATTATGTGAAGTGGAAAAATCCTTCTCGCAATTCTAGGGGAGAATAAAGAAGAAAAAGAGTGCAAATTTGTTGTGGATAATCAGTCAGCTCGTTGATTGCTGCCTAGTTCGATAACTGGGAATATCAGTTATCATAATTGTCATTGTGAATTGTGATACATACTCTATGCCAATTTATGTATTTGTTCTACTTTTATCTGGACATCTTACTAAATGAAGTATTATTAAAGATGAAAGTATGTTCTTCTGTTTAAGTTTTTCTGTTTTATCTTTTTTCTTTTAAGGTGTAGATCAATTCCTTTTAATGGATGCTTGTCACTATAATTTTCTACCATTAACAAAGAATACGAGTGAATTTTCCAAATAAATACAAGGTGTATATCGTAGTAATTTGAGCATATAAATTATTTTCAAATCGTCTGCAGTTTTTCACTATCTTGATTGTGAAGTTCTTTCATAGTCAGGCATGGAGTAGTGTCAAATCTGGATAGCAATATCTTAAACTGATATGAATTTCTTTATTCATTAAGTCTGTCAATAGAAAAGGAGTCACTGAGTAGCTTATAATAAGTTTTCTGCAGGTGAAGAAGGAAAAAGACAGGGAGGAAAGAGAGAGAAGGAAAGGGAAGCAAAGAAGGGAAAAAGATGGAGGGCGTGAAAGAGGGAAAGATGAGGCACACAAGAAGGATAAAGCAGACAGTGACAGTATGGAGTTATCTGAAATCCAATCCTCCAAAGAAAACAAAAGGTCTGAAGATGATAGTAGAAAACAAAGGAAGCAGCGTCATAGTCCCGAGCACGAAATGGATAAAGAGAAGACTAAGAAATCTCACGGTCATGGTAGTGACCGCAAGAAGTCAAAACGTGTATGTAGATTTATGACTTGTCTGTCTTAAAGATGTTAGTGATTTTTATAATTTTTTTGTTCACTGATTTCTGTCTTTTGGTTGCATTTTTTCCCTTGGCGGAGCAGCGTACATCTGGCCATGAATCAGATGAAGGTCGGCACAAAAGACACAAGAGAGATCATCGGAGAGAAGGTGATCTTGGAGATCTTGAAGATGGGGAATTTGGAGATGGTGTGGAAAGATGGTAGCCATATTATTCTATTCGAACTCCTATGATTACCTCTTGTTTAGCTCATTGTATTATTTTTGCAAAAAAATATTTAAACACAAATTTTCAAGGGAACTTACTAGTATTATAATGTTCTGCACTGAAGATTTTGCTACAAGAATGAAAGGTTAAGTTCTCAAGTGAGGATCCCAGTTTGATGCAACTTGCTTTGATTGATAAATGAACATTCTCATGTCAAATTTTCACAAAATCATGTTCATATTCTGTGTGTGTATCACAAAAATCACTAATTAAATTAAGTCCCACTATTTATGTATCTGAGTTAGCTTCAATTAGGAGGGTTATTGGCACTTATGTGATTTCATTTTGGTCCATATGTAATATCATTGTAGTTTAACGCTGAATCTTAGACCAATGTTTTGAGTGCAGACTGGACTGAATCGGACTTGGTTACACCTTGCGATGGTGTTATGTCACTGATTGCCTGTAACAATTATTGTTTCTCTTTCCTAGGCTGAACCTGATTCATAACCACAAATAGGTGTGTCCAAAATTCATTAATAATATAAGGACCTAGATTCACAGAAATTAATGAAATGGCCTAAGATTTCTACGAGATTTTGTGCTAATGGTTTGCAGCTGATTCTACGTTTAAACCATTATCATTTACAGTTGATCTGCATTCTGCCCTGTGATCAGAACTCAGCACGTAGGGAAATGCTCAACACCGCGAGCTATTGGAAATTCCGAAATGGTCATAACCGAGAAATCATTCTGTTGATCAGGTAACAAGCACCGCTTATTTGACTTGCGTTTGTTTTATCTATATTTAGTGGAGTTGACGCTAGACACAACTTTTGAACTTTGTTTTACCTCCTACAATTATTACTGAATAACTTTCGAGATAAAGTTTATTTGGTAAAAGGCATTTACTGTAACTACTTTGGCACGAAAATATAGATTATAGGTAGTGCGATAGATGTGTCTAGTACCAGATTATGGCCTTTTTCATGGTTAGTACCGAAGTACTCTTCCACAAATAGCATCGAGCCTACCCTTTTTTAATGACCAAGGTGAAGTATGAACAATGAAGTTATTATTTCAAACAGAACAAAAAAAAATGTTAATGAATAATGAAGATTTCCAAGTATTTTTGGCTTGGTAGGACCAAGCAACTGCTGCGCCATTCCTTTATGCCTCTTTTTCGATTCCGTTCTTCCCACCCTTCCTTCCTTTGTTCTTTTCATCTTTGCCCCTTTTTCAATGACTTTGCTGGTAAGAACTTATTCCCTCAAGTCATTTTCTGGTGTCTATCATGACAAACTTATTCAAAATAAAATGAGTGTAAGTTACAATGAAGGTCTTATCTTCAATCTCTTAAATTTCATTTCAATCAATTTCTTCCCCCCTGATTTGAGTATGATCTCATTTATGACAACTAAACCAGTACTTACAATTTGGTGGAAACAATGTCAACTTGGTTCATTTTTATCTTCTCTTTTTTCATATTGGGGTTTAAGCACACAACAACATTAATCACTAACCTCACATACACCAAGTCAAAAGTGGAATATATGCATTACTTGCCTCTATGTGTTGACAAGCGAAATCAACTCATTAATGTGGAAGACTTGCGCAGCACAATTCTCAATTCTAAATCTATCCCTTTATGCACTTAAGAATCAGGTCCCCCACCTCCGCTCTTAAGTGCCTTTATAATAAAAGAGAAAGGAGAAATTTTACGGGCATGTATTGCTAATTTTTGGGCTATTGCAGAATTTTCTGAGTTTTAGCCTTAGACGCCACTAGTTTGTGACTTGTGAGTTCTGACATTGTAGACCACTTCAATTGCTTAATCTATGAGAAAATCTGGCTCAAATGTCCAATCATATTTATATTTGGTAAAGGTTCATTTAAAAGCTTGGTTGGTTCAAGTTTCAAAACTCGTAATGTTAACATCGTACACCGAACTAGTATGAACAAGGTATCTATCATAACTTGGTACATGAGCAAAATTCTTCGTATTATGTATGACTTTTCCAATCCTCTTGCTATGGAATGAGGTAGGTTTGTTCTCAATTCTAATAAGGTACCAGAATGGCCTAATCTCTAGTTTCCAACACCGTAAGTACATGAACCTAACTTTTGAGTTTGAGATAAAGTTAGAACTAGTTCTTTCTTAATTCTAATAGAAATTGGTTTAAATATTATATTAGCATCGAATTGCAAAGGGATGGAATTTACGAATCTAGAATTCATAAATTTCAGGTTTCTAGAAGTTGCTACGATGCATACATGTGTCAAGGGACTCCAACAACATTCTTAAATACAAAAACTGACAAACCTGTTAAGAAACTCGTGAATATGGAAAGATAGATGCTGAGCTAGATTATCTCTAGAAATGCAAAAGCTGAATAATAAATGAAAAGCTTCTTCCATTTGCAAATTTCATGCTTTTGATTCTTAACTTTTCTTTTGGCACGTTTACGTCATTCAGGAGTGCCACTGGGTGCACTCTCATTGCTTGTAGCTGCTAGTGTTCCCCATTAGACATGCCAAATATTATTTCACGAGCAACTTTAAAAATCACTGTAATCAATTTTGCACATCATGATTGTTTTGTCACGAATTAGATTTTCAAGTTGATGTCACAGCCATTATTATTTGAAGCTTTATATTGGAATGAAAAAAAAAAAAGATTAAGTAAACATGTATACCACGCATGTGAAAAGTCCATCATCTCAATTAATGGGACCATTTCACAAATCACAATAGATGCCTTATTTCTACAGTATTTGGAAAAAGTAAAGCTTCAAATTCATTTTTTAAGTATAAATGTTGCCCATTAACTAAAATTACCAAATAATTTATAAAAATTCCCTTCAATATTATTTTCATCTTAAGAAAACAAGTACGTTCATATTTTAAATTTTAATCAACTTTTTTCTGTGAAGAAAAATATTTGAAAAGAGAAATAATGACACTCTAATTTATAGAGGAACATATCTTTCTCTATATTAAATATCATTTGACAAATTCTTAACAACTTAGATTCCAAGGGCCACCAAATGCTTTGGTTCACGTTAAAAGTTATTTTTCTAGAATATTACGATGTTTGATTAAAGAAAAATCCAATACTCGTAATTTATTTTTTTTAACGTTTTAAAAGTGGTTTCGTCAGACAGATAACTATAACACTATTTAAATAAAATCTGAAACAAATATATCAGGACTATAAAAAAGCAAACTTGCTTTAAACGCGTATTCTCTTTGTTGATATTACAACGAATCATATCACAGCAACATCATATTTAATGGTTAAATATACATTTGCACTTTTGAGTGAAACAACCACACTTGGATGTTGGAATTTCTTTTTTCTACAAATGGCCATCTGCCAATTTAAATACTCTAAGGCCGGCATACTTTCAATTGTTGTCGTTGATTATTTATATTATGTTTTCTCAGATATTTTTGAAGTACAAAGTCTTGTTAATATGATATAATTATTTAATTATAGATTATAGTATATATAAACAACACTACTATGTGCTAATATAATTTTTTATGCATTTATTTAATATCTTAAGTTATCTCGTACTATTAAATATTAAAGTACTATTGTTACAAAAATCTATTCTTCAATATCACATATATAGTAATGTTCTCCCCTCAAATATCACCTTATTTCATTTTAATTTTAGTCAAAATTTATATTAAAAATTCCGCCACCATTCCTTGTCAGGCTTCATGCAATTTGTCAAAACCACACGTCCATAGTCTCTGTCAAATCTCATCTTATAGGTAGGAAAACTCAAAATCTTAGTTTATGATTACATACCATGAAACTGTCCATCTCAGACACGTCTTCCACGCAAATCTTGAATGCTCGTAGCATAAGTATTATTCATGTTTCAAAAGTCAAAAAAATTCTTTCCAGAAAGAACATTCTAATAAAATATTGTAATTAATTCAAAAAATAGTATGAATAGTCCCCACCACAATAAGGTAGTGATCTTGTAACTCTTCCTACGCATTAAATTTTAGTAAGAATTTTATACATCTTTCACACTCTCTTTGTAAAAGTTCTGCAAAGTTATATGCACAAATGCGAACACGGGACTCTACTATTGACAATCCAAAGAGTAAAGTTCCACTACTGCCCCTACACCAACCATCTATATAAATTGATAATAGAGTCATATTCTAGGTGCCTGATCAACATATATAAGATACACACAGTATTTATCAGTTGGAAAGTTTTCCTAGAAAGCAGAGAATGAAAATGTCGTCTAAGGTCACTAGTACCACCCTTTGCCTGGCAGTCTTGTTCCTCTTCTTAACCTCCACATATGCTGGAAGACTTGGCCCTGCTTCTTCCTCTATCACTTCAACCAAAACTCAACATGGGGTGAGTTGATTTTCTTAATTCATATCACATGATCTTCATAATATTGCAATCATATACATATATGTGTTTCTCTTTTATATTATGCAACTTTTAATAATATTCTTCTCGTTTTAAGGCTTTGGAAGAGGAGAAGTTGGACGTGGAGGAAAGTTGTGATGGTATTTCAGAAGAAGATTGCTTGATGAGAAGAACACTTGTGGCTCACACGGATTATATCTACACACAGAAGCAAAAACCATGAGATTCATAGCTGCTTCTCATATCAGATTCAAGCTATAACTATTGTAATTATGCATAAGCAATACTTTTCCATATATATATACATATATGATCCACTTTTGAAAGTTTAAGAGTTAGTTTAGTCACTTATTTTTCATTTCCTGCAGTTGCTGATAGGAGCTTCTTATAATCTGTGTTGAAATATGTATTACTTTTTGTTTCATATTGTATCCAATGCATATGTAGATATCGATTTTGATAGATATAAATTTGGATATTACCCTTTTATTTATATATCCATAATATTTTTGAGACTGAGTTTAGACATAAGAAAGTATGGTTTTTTTTGGGGGTGGTGGTGGTGGGTGTCCAGTAGCATGTTCACAATTTGATTGGTCATATCAAAGACAAAGGAACCTTGCATGATGAAGCCAAGTGTCAGCTGTAAAGTCTTGAACTTGTTTGGGAAATAACCAACACAATGGACCCAAAGTCACTTTGGTTTCCAAAGTGAATAATAACATGTGCATTAGGGATGGACACAAGAGAAAAACTTATAATTATAGATCCTTCACGATTATAGCTTTGGCGTCTCTTAGTTTATAATCAATGCTTTATATATATATATATATCAATGTTAAAACATATATAATGAAACTTGTTTGGGACAAAAGATATGATGCCACTGCCACCCAAATATTCTTGCATTAGTTCAACAGTGTTTTGCCTGAATGACTACGTGGTGATTAGTATTCTAACAAGATTTATGAAGTTCCTCGTGCAGGATGGAAACAAAAATAAAGTACTACAAATTGAAAACTCTTTCATCAGTTTTGGAGATGGAAACATCATCTAGACAAGAAATAATTCGTACAAAATCTCAATCTAGTTTCGACTAACTATACGTATAAACAAGATTTTCAGAATTTACTTTTTTATTAAGCCAAAGATAATTATTTTACCGTGAAGATTCACTAAAACTTTTTTTTTCTAATATCATTTCTAAGAAAAAATGAAGTTTCCACGAATTTTCCTTCAGAAAAGAATCTCCAAATTCAGACCCCATGTCCCCATTATAAAAGCTTCATCTTTTCCACCATTCCCTTCATAACTAGTAGATTGGTAAAAATGGTATACAAGTCAACCATATTCATAATCAGCCATCGTCCCTTAAAAAAAAATAATAATTAGTCATCGTGATCACACTAGTCATACTTTATAGGCTTTAGGTCATCAAGTGCTATCCTCTGTGAAGTTATTCCTAATGCCAGGGTATTGATGCATTGATACAGATTCAATAGAACCGTTCATTAAGATCAAATGTCTTACATATTTTATTGGTTGAATAGGCCTTTTATATGTGTATCATGAATATCTTTTAATTTCATCTCATTATTTTAAATAATTTTAATTTGATCCCATTTTTTATGAGTTAGTATAATCTATTCTAGAAATTTATCATAACAACGTTACTATAATGTTACATGGTATTTCTTATTCGTGGTACATGTTATTTTTTTAACAAGACAACTTTGATTGATAACATGCCGGTCATTCAATATTTATGTCACATGTCATTGTTGTAATACAATTATCATCAAATTATTTAAAGAATTTGTTTTGACTTATTTTAAAATAAATAAATAAATAAATAATATTAAAAATAGTGGGACCGAAATGAAAAAAAAATCATATAAAAAATCTATTTAATCTATTTTACTTTATAAATGGAAACTATGAATATATATATATATCTTATAGTTTAGATTCATGATTATGTGAATGCTTGAAATATAATACAAGAAAAAAAAATTATTTAGAGATTAATTTTTAGCTATCAAATAAAATGATTGTTAATTATGATCAAAATAGTCATCAAATTAAATTTTAGTTGCTAAATAACTACAAAATAGAAATAATGATTGAATTTAGCGACCAATTAAGTCAAGATAATTAGTATCTAACATTAGCTAACAAAATTTTAGTGACCTATATCATTATATTCTAAATTAGTATCTAATTAAGTTAGAGACTAATTTAGAATCTAATGGTATATGACACTAAAACCTTGGTAGCTAATGTTAGATATTATCTTGACTTAATTGGTCACTAAATTCAATCATTATTTCTATTTTGTAGTTATTTAGCAATCAAATCTAATTTGTTGACTATTTTGATCACAATTAGCAATTATTTCATTTGATAGCTAAAAATTAGTTTCTATATAACTTTTTTCTTGTAGTGTCTATCAAATTATTTCTAGTATGACTTAACCTACTATTAATTTAATAATAAAAAAAAATATAGTTTGAAAAGAATGTGTTTTACCAAAAACATATGATGAAAAAATGGAAAGGTAGTATTCCACTCCTCACATATCAACTAACATCATAAAAATAATTGTACAGTGTAAAAGTGTTAAACCAAAAATATTATGACTTATCTTACTTAAATTTTCCTATTACTATTCTATTTTCTTTTTTTTTTATGTTTTACTTTTTGTTACACATTCTTTTTCTGTTTTATTTTTCAGTTATGAATTTTGTATATATATTCATGTCAACTTCATAACAAAACACATAACTTACATTGATCATTTTCGTTTTTCCTTCTTCCAACCTGGTGGTTGCTTTCTTTGTTATTGTATCATAGTCTTTCTCTTGAAGGACTCTGCTATGCTACACATCTGCTTTTCTTTTTCCTTTTCTTCTTTTGTCAAAAAAAAATCTTATAAAGAAGTTAGTAATAGAACATCAAATATATACGTATATATAGGATAGATGTTCTATATATTTATATATATAATAAACGAGTATGTCTTGTTAGACGAAATATCACCTTCTGACTAAATAATGATAAGTCTGAGTTACAACTTATACTCATAATCTTAAAATGTCTTGTTATTTTGTCTACTTTGTCTGTCTCATATTTTTTATATGTTTGTTATATAAGTCAATGAATTAATAAAGAAAAAAATGGATAAGAAATACTTCTTATGAATTCATAAAGGCATAAACGAAATTCAATTGATTTTTATTCAATTGAACGATGATTATATCAAAACCTGGACAAGTGTGTAAAGTTCAATGATTTATTTATGTTCTTGAGCAAGCTAGTCGTCAGTTGTATGAATGTCTTTCTTCTTTCCTAATTCAAAATGGATATCATCACTTTACTTCAAATTAATTTTTGTTTCTTAAGTTTTTGGCATCTCATATCATCATTGCTCTCCTTATTTACATTGATAATTTGTCCTGGTTGGTTGTTGAAACTCAGCATATTACTTCATATCTTGATGCTACTGTCAAACTAAAAGATCTTGAAAATCTATTATTGTTCATTGGTATTGAAGTTTCCTGCACTAAAGTTGACATTCATCTATGTCAATCAAATATACTTGATTATAACACATTTGTTTTCATTCTACTTTAGGTGAACCTCTTCCAGAGACACTATATATCATGTATTAATTGGTAGACTTGTCTACTTAACTCAGACACATTTAGACATTACATATGTTCAAAATTTGAGTCAAATTATGTCATCTTCTACTCCTTTGAATCATTATCAAGCTACTTTTGGTATTCTACTTTATTTGAAAGGCACACATGATGCAAACATGTTTTTTTAACAAATTTTACTAAGCCTTTTAAAGATTTGAATTAAGTCAAGTGTGTTAATATTCATTGATCTATTACTAGTTTTCCTTCTAACTTGGATATTGATAAACGTATTCTATTATAAGAAATTGAATAACATGTTCTTGTTTCAACTACTTGTAAGATTATTCTTACGAGGATACTTTCATATGTCATTTCTTAATTTTACATTATTATATTGTGATAATAAATTAACATTATTACAAATTGCTTCTAACCATATTTTTCATAAAAAGACAAATATATTAAAATTGATTGTTACAATTGAGTTAACGAAAATTAAACTTTTGCTAATATGGTTTTCTTTTCAATTTGTAGATATGCGTACAAGAAATCTCTTGCTGACTTTATTTCTCCAAACTAAGAATACTTAACATTCATTCCCTTTAGTATATCCTTTTGTTATTGTTGTGTTCTTCTGTTTTAGTTACATTTTATTTTTCTATTTATAGTTTTCGGTTATATATATATATATATATATATATATATATATATATATATTTCTCTCTATTTCGTAACAAAATATATACTTACTTTATTCATTCTCTTTTTCTCTTTTTTTCCTTTTTTTTTTCACAC
>Ga0099824_1009583_pt1 | contig 11845 bp, 7 predicted proteins | sample SiratrowhiteBW_FD_76837 | JGI IMG/M metagenome (GOLD analysis project Ga0099824, IMG submission 76837) | Root nodule microbial communities of legume samples collected from California, USA - Siratro white BW | ecosystem: Host-associated > Plants > Roots > Nodule | place: USA: California... | reverse complement strand
TTTAAAAAAAATATATATATATATATATATATATATATATATATATATATATATATATATATATATATATATATATATATATATAAAAGTAAAATTTCACCAAAAATAGTATATAGACGGCTAGATGCTAGATTAAATAGGGTGAAGTAAAAACAAGTAACGCTTATAAATAAATATATGATAAGTAAATAAGAGAGATAACTATAACTTTAAAGCGTGTGCTAAGGCAATTTTAATGAAAAGTTACTAACTCATTCACTATCTTGGACACACAAATTGTTAACTCAATCATAGACATGTCTAGCATATAAATTTCAATACCCATGATTCATAACTCACACATGAACTGATCCAACAAAAATAAGGCAATTGGATGTGATGTACTCATATAGGTGTAATTTACTTAAAAAAAGTTAATTTCATAGCATTAGGAAAGTCAATATTTGAAAACATTCTTGAAGGCTATAATTAATATATTTACTGGAAAAGTCTCAACAACCTAAACATGGTGATTTTATTATTACATGTCTTGTAGGTGACCAGTGCTTTGAGTCCTGTTCATGTATATATATAACTGCTTACTTTTATTTTAGTTTTTTTTTTAAATAAAAAAGCATTTTCCACCTAATTTCCAACAAATGGAGGTTTTAAAATTTTATTCGGATTTCTGTCCTAATAACATGTTATGCTAGAGTTTTTGTATACCTAATTGTTGGTTATCCGAAAAGGAAAAGGGAATGATAAATGGATTCTGCAAGGCCTAATTAATTGTATTAAATATTAATTAGATTATCACAAAAAAATGTAGCTAAAAATCGTTCATAATTATGAAGCCAGGCTAGTTTGGTCCCATTAATTAATCAATTCGAGAGACGTAAAGTAGAGGCAACTAAATCCAATGTGGTCTTTCTGGAATTAGAAAAAAGTTAAAATAATAACGGGGTGCCATAACATTAAAGAAATGTATCTGTATATTAAAAACAAAGACATAATAACAATACCTATTTTTTTCATATTTTAATATACAACCATTTCATTTCTTAATATTCTATCTAAGTTGTATCACACATGGTTTCGTGTAACCCACTAGCAATGATAGATATCGAGATAGGGAATGGAGAGAGACCCACTGATAATATATTTTCTCTCTCTCTCTCTCTCTCTCTCTGCTACATATTTTAACCAAACTAACGTTTTAAATATATATTTTTTTTAAACTTAGCCAGCCAACATATGATGCTATTCAATTAAACTAATTAGGAGTTTTTTTTAAGTTTAACAACTATATGTTCTCTGATAACACAAAATAAATGAATTGTTGTTTAGACCTCTAATATAAAAGGTATTTCTATACACCAACTTAATTATTAAAGAACCAAACAGAAAATGTGTTAAAAAGGTATGACTCATTTAATTAAATAACGAAAATTTATATAACTATTTATAGTTTGAGAGCATACAATATTACGCAACCAAACATTATAGATCAAAACCTTTCCCAATTTGTTTGAGTGGACCATGACCTATTACATCATCCATGGATTTTAAATTTTGAATCTTCCTTTGTTGTTCTAAATGTTTCTAAGTAATAAAATGTTACTAGTCAAGAAAAAAAAAACATTTACTTTCAAATATTTAGACTAATAAAATAAACTGAGATAGTTTGTTAAAGAAACACATATAAAGTTTTTATTTATTTTTTCTTTCAGAAAATGTAAACATAAAACCTTAGTTAAAGAGATTAATTTGTACAATAAACACTAAATTTTGAATCACTTGGATGTTAATATTATTTGATTACCTTTAGAAGAAAAGAAGAAAGTAGAAGAAATGAAAAGAGGAATGATGGTGGGTGCTGGGAAGGCAAGGCGAGTGAGTCTCTGGTGAAGAGAAGTGTTCTGGAATTTGGTTGGACCTCACCACCACACGAGAAAGAACAAGGCCATGTGAGGCCGCACGTGGGAAACCGAATTTCACGCGTGGGGTCCATTGCAGGACCATCGTTAGCCGCACGATTTGCTGACTCACACTCGGATTTACGATGAGGCATGACGCAACCGATCCGATCCCGTGACAGGAGCGAACAACTGTCGGGATTCGAGGATTACTAGGACACGTGTATGCAACGCAAGCCGTTCATAAATCTGGCTGGCGCCAGCCACTGACAGACACGTGCGTGGGCCGCTCCACGCCAAACGTGGGCCTGGCCCACCGGCCCATAACACGCCAAACTGAAACCAAGTCTCCCTCCAAAATCCACACGCATAATACACATAACCTACAACCGATAAATAACGGAGATTATTTCATATTAATAATATAGTATGTATAGTGAATAATAATAATAATATCAATAATAATAATAATGTTTTGTTTCGCGTGGTAGCCGGTTCAAAATCGGCTCGGCTCTCATGGCCCGTTTCTTGAACTTTGCCTTTTTCTCCATTCATTTAAAGCCCTCCCCCATTGCTCATTCCACGCCATGCTCTTCCACTCCCATCATTGTTTTCTTCTTTCCTTTCTTCCTCTTCTCTCATTTAGGCAAATCTATCATATTTATCAGTATTTTCTTCCTTTTGGGACACAAAAATTGTGGTTAATGGGTTGCAAGGACATGACAAAGGTGAAGTGGGGGAAGAGGAGGAAGAGGAGGCAAGAGGGTGTGGAGAGGAGGATGAAGAAGCTGCAGCGGCTGGTTCCCGGTGGCGCCGGAATGAACCCCGACCGGCTTTTCCTGAAGACGGCGGAGCACATCTTGCAATTGAGGATCCAACTCAATGTGTTGCAAGCTCTTTCCAAGGTTTTCAATGCTTGATGATGATTCATTATTTACTAGCTAGTGAGGCAGTGCTATATCAAGTTGTATGATTATTGTTGTTATATGTATTCATCTATTATATTTATTTTTACCAATTAATGCCTATGGTGCTTTGTTAGTCCTTTCCTCATGCTTCTCTATAGTGTAAGTTAAAACAGACAAACACACAAAACCTCTCACAAATGACCAATCAAGGTACCACCACCAATGGACTGTTGCCCCACGGACTCCATTCATTCTCTTTTCTTTTCTTTTCTTGTTTTACTTTAGTAATTCTTTTCTTCGGTTTTTACCTTCATGGTGCTTCGATCTATGGTACTTTCGTTTCAGGTGAATTGGGCTCAATGGGCTCATTTACTTTCCTTTCTTTTCACTTCCACATTTTTTCTAGAAGAGGGTTCACATTATTGCACATTTAATTAAATTTGGGGCTTAAATTTTTAGTTTAGTGAAACCAAATTCGTTGGTTCTTTTTGTGTTTATGCTTAGGATATTTTACTATTTGGTGTTAGTACTGAAAAAAGGAAAATTTGATAAAATAGCATGAATGAAAAAAAATAAAAATTACTAGAATTATCTTTGAATAGAGTTTCCCACTCTTTGTTAACTTGACTATTCAGTTTCATTGATTGTTCAGACTGACACCACACCCCTTAGTTGTCTTCCTTAACTCCCATCTTTGACCTCCTTAATTTTTCATGTCATTCAATGTTGATGCATTAGAAAGTAATATAAATGAATATACTGTTGCGTACTGAATTTAATTTTGTAGGATCTAATTTTGTCATGCATGTAATACTGCATTTTCTTTTGAGTTTTGACATACCCACAAGCATGGTGCTACCAGTTCCTCTTCACTGCAGTACTTTGATATTATTAACTGAGCTTTTTTTAATTATTTTGTAGTGAAATTTCGTACTAATTAACCCATCATAAATTATTACATAACATATAGGTTTCTAAGTTTTTTTATCTCTTTCACTTTTCATTTATCCAGTTATATATGAATCACAAAACACTCATGTATACAGTAATGTAGCCAACCAATCATTGATTGGTCTTAATTTGGTTAATTACCAGTCAACAAACTAAACAATATGATCCGAATTTTTGGTTAGACTCTAAAGATAGGTTACCCCACCAAACCCCTAAGAAAAAAAAAAAAATCTCATAATAGGGTTTGCGTACCCCTTTTCCTACCACTTTATGTTTTTTGAGCTGGTAGTTGTACACTTACATTTTCATGTTACCCAACAGGAAGCTTTTAAAGTACTTTAGTCCAAAAGCACTGTACTTGTGGCTAACCAAACCCTAATTTTACTTGTTACTCTCTTTGGATACAGCAACTATTGCGTTGATTTTGTGTTGTAGCACTTAGTACAAAGATATTTGATGTATAAGAAAATAGATGAATGTAAATGCGCGTCATATACAAGTGTGATACTAAATGTTCCTAACTACAACGGGGAGACGTACGATTGTTATAGAATGTTATAAATAAATGAAATAGCAAACTTAATATGAACAGACAAAAGCATCACTTTTATATTTTTCAATAATATTCATATGGCAAACGAAATTAAATATAGCAATTTTGAGATCAGATAAGTAGTTAAATTCAATCACTAGGGTCGACTTAAAAAAGAAGTTTTCAGTAGTTCACAACAATAAAAACCATGCTCATTGTACTTGTATTGTCTTCTAAAAAGAAAATCTTTTCAAGAGGTATTCTAAACAAAGTACAATGGTGTGGAAATACTGGATACTTAATGATAATGTTCGACTGTTTCCAAGTTTAAAATATATAATCAATTTTTAGTTTTCTTTTCTTTTTTTTTTTTCTGTTTATATGCGAATGATTTGACCTGCCAAAAAATAGTCTTGTGGACTGATTTGCATAAAAGTTGCATACTATTTTATCTAGTCTGTTCCACATAATTGCTAACTTACGGGACAATTAGCTCATTAATAAAAAATTAAAAAATGAAAAAAAAATTATAGCCATAAAAGTTCCTAATATATTTTATATGTTGTAATATCATGTTAATGGAGCCCCCTTGTCGGTTTTCAGCTTATGAGCAAAGGTTCAGTTAAACTTATGATGTAAATTACATTACAAGAATAAAACTATTTAGAGATTAATTTTTAGCTATTAAATAAAATAATTGTTAATTGTGTATAAAATAATCATTAAATTAGGTTTTGATTGTTAAATAATTACAAAATAAAAGTAATAATTTTATTTAGTGACCAATTAAGTCAGTATAATTGGTATCTAACATTAGCTACCTAGGTTTTAGCTACTTATAGAGACTAATTTAGAATCTAATGGTATGCGGTGACATTTTTTTTGTATACAATGTCGATTACAAATGTCACTTTATACGTGTGTGACGTTTCCGCGTACCACCATATATCTGGGCATCACAAAATATACAATGACATTTTTGGGTGAACCACTGTAACATCCGTCATATAATAACTTTTGTAAAGCGGCGTTTACACGTAAATAATGTTAATTGAAATTGTCATAATTGTTTTTATTGACAAAAAAAAAGATGGTACGTGTGAATGCCATTATGAATGTTTTAATGTGATGTTTGTCATGACCATATTATAATAAATTATGAATTATAATACGTTAGTTCAAACTGTTGTAATTATAACATTAAATAAATAAAATATATCCAACATTTTATAACTATATCTAACATTTCATAATTAACCAGTTTTCATAATTATATATGTTACATACACATAATTATCCAGTATATTAAAACAAGAGTAAAATAACATAAATTTTATAATAACAAACTATCATTTAATAGTGCAACAAATATTCTCTTCCAACACATTTGACAAAATATTTTGTTCCAACACATACTAATTTATCTTAAAATTGTTGATGCATATTTAAGTGCTAATAGACTAATATTATTACAAATTTGTAAATTGTTCAAATCCAATTGACTTGTGAGCTACTACAAAAACAACAACATATTTAATCTGTCTTGGTGCCTCACTTGATCCTATAATGTGATTTAGGGATGGAGCACCACTTGCAACATCTAATGCCTGAAATAAAGAAAAGAAAGTTAAATACTACAACAGAATGTATGCATTAATACTATAACATAATGTATTTGAGGCACTTACCAAACCAGGTGCCATGGCAGCAAAATGTTAGGATTATTTGATCTTGTAGCAATGTAGGCAAGCAAGGAATTCATTTGTTCCTTCAAAGTTGCAAGCTCAGTTTCCATCTTTACTACCTTATCCTTAACTTCTAGTAAAGGTGCACTTGAGGAAGCATAGTCCATACCACTTAATCTTGTTGTATTTTTCTTAAAAACAAGAGCAGAAAAAGCTCCAAATGATAGTCCTCTAACCCAACCTGGATACTCTTTACCAAATATGACACCAACTAGATCATTTGGAGATATATCTGATGCAATTTACGGATTTTTCAACATTAACTCATCAATTTTTTATTGCAAAAACAACATATGCAACATATTATCCTTAAGCACTTAAACAACAACTAAACAACATTCATATGTAATTAAATCAACGAAACAACATTTAAAACAATTCAAGAGAGGTGTCATTTTACCCCAATCTCTAAAGCTTCATCATTGACATATGTGCCATTTTTTCTCTTATGTGTGATCTTCTACATTTCAACTCCCCGAATATTCCTACGAGTCTCAATTTTCTATATGTTCCAACAAAGATGATATAAGAAAATTGAAATACCAAATGTGAAAGTCAAAGTACAAATATAGAAATTATCCCTTCTTCTTCATAAAGACGTAGCACCAAATTCATAAATCAGATTATAGTATATATTGAAATTTGAAATTCAAAAGTGAAAGTACAAATATACCAAATTATCCCTTCTTATTGATAAAGACATAGCACCACTAATGTGAGGAATAATTTAATAACAGTGCAATGAAAATAAAGAAAAAGAGTGGGCCTAGATACATGAGAGAAAACAGGGACAAGATTGGAACAGTCTAGAGTAACAGAATGAAGGAGATTTAGCAAGCAAGGACAGCTAGAATGGGTAGAGAATGAATTGTGAGCCTCTTCTTCCTTGGACTATTCTTCTCTTTCCATAACTGTTCTTATTCTTCTTCTCATTTATCCTTAACTCTGTTGCAGATGGTTATTCTTTTTCTATTAATCCCTGCGTGACCCTCCAGCTTATGGATCTTTTGTGAATTTCAGTTTCTGATATTGCCAAAATATACCATCTATATACTGTGAATCCTTTTTCATTATAATTTGAAATTGCGGTCGTATCATAATTTGTCTCTTCCATATATCTCTATTTCTATTACACAGGGTCTACAAAATGAAAATAAAAATGAAATTAGTGCAATAAAAATTTAAAATCAGACTTATCAAGAGTGAGCATGTACCACTATGGAAGGCCTGAGACGATAATCAGCAAACACAACCCATTGTTCCATTTTAAGGCCTTCTGGAACATTCTTGATAAGATCATTTCTGGTTAGTAAAGGGTCATAAAATTCATTCCAAAGCTTGCATCTGTACTCCCTCCACAGTTTTCCAATTCTAAATATAACATCTCTTTTGGCCAAATCTTCATTTAGCTTGAAACAAAATTGAGACTTCGAATAAAAGAGAAGTTAGTCCACATGTATTGACTAAATTAAATAAAACTATATAGTATATGACTTTTTTTTACCTTTAGTGCACTCTATCTTTGTAAGCACCTAGAATATCTTACCATCTTTCAAAACTGATGGGAAACAAAATATTATTTGTAGCTAGCTGTCCACAAACTCCTGCAAGTAAACCGGATGCTTCTCTAATTGGTTGGTACTTATCATCATAGTTGACCACCACCCTTAATTACATTAGGCAAGTTATGAGCATCCCTAACCTTGACCTTCAATTTTTTAGTAACTCCTCCTCATCTGAAAACAGAGAAACAATTGGTGTCATTTGAAAAAATAGAGAAATAATTGTTGTCATTAGAAAAACTGAAAAAATAAGTACATGTTTTTACCTCTTGCATCAACAAACCAATAGTGATTTGACTGCTTTCCTCTTTTTGGTTGCACTCTTTCAGGTTCAGAATCAAAAGTTAGTGGTGCAGATCGGAAGGTTTGTGATTGTGGTTCAACAGATGCAGAGGATTATTGTTGTGCAGATTGTGTTGGTGCATATTCAGAAGATTGTGATTCATAATAATAATAATAACAACAACAACAACAATAATAATAATAATAATCGTAATAGTAATAATAATAATAGTAATAATTATAATAATAATAAGAATAAGAATAATAAAAATAATGATAATAATAATAATGAGAATAATAATAATATTTATAGTTATAATATTATAAATAATAGTAATTTTAATTGTAATAATAAGTATAATAATAATCATAAAATGATAGAAAAGTTGCTTTGGTGTGATGATTGTAGGTTTTCTCAAGCTCGTGAGAGGTCCTAGGTTCAAGTCTCTTTTGGTGCACTTTATACAAAACATCATTGAAATGATTAATGGTAGGTAATAAAAATAATAAAATTATAAATAAAAACAATATAAATAATAATAGGAATAATAGATGTAAAAATAATAATTTTTTTATAATAAAAGTAATATTCGCTAATTTTTAAAATTGGTTACTGATTTGGTCACTATACATTAGCGACCAAGAAAATATTGATTGACGTGTTTGGTTACTAAATCGGTCACTGTTTTAATGAGTAACCGATTTTGGTCATTTAGTGACAAATTTTTGGGTTACTATAAGTGATTTTTCTAGTAGTGAAAATTTCTATAAACAATGTAGTTGGACCTCTCTGTATTGTTATTACCTAGACATTGAATCATTTTCATGAAGTGCATCATTCTCATTTAATAAGTCTATCATCTTCATTGTCCCTAAACAGTGGCAATTGATCAGAGTCATTGAAAACCTTATTTAAGTCTTGTTGTGGACACGGTTTAACTTCAAAAAGTTCAGTATCTTCTTTTCCCATGTCATACAAGTCTCGTGGTTTCAAATGGACAACAATTGTCCAGTCCTTATTAACCTCATCATTCACATAATATACCATTTCATCTTGTGAAGCTTCAATGTATGGATCATGCTCCTCACAATCTCCTATGTGAATTAATCTTGAAAAATTAATACAGGTGAAACCCCAAAGATCCTTTCTAAACCCTTTATCCCTTGTGGTGTCAACCCATTTACATTTGAACAATGTAACTTTAAAATGACCATAGTAATTAAGCTTAATTATATCTTTCAATTTTCCATAATACGCCAAATCTATTTTCCTGATGTTTTGATTGCACTACTTGCAACACATGATGTTGATAAAGTTAAGAAAACTCCACTGTTTTGGGTTTTTAACCCATGTTCTCGAAGTTCAGTTCTAAATTTGAATCCATTTACATTGAATGCAAAAAATCCTCTCGCATGTGGTGTTGGACCTTGAGTTAGATACTAGATACTTAAGAGCATTTGGAACTGTATTTGATATGTATGGGTTATTAATCTACAAAAATATTGATTAAATGTGTCAACATATCATCCAAATATAGCATTTGAGATTTCTAAAATCATATTCTACCTATCATTTGAGGAAACCAATTTATGAAGTCTTTATTAACAACTTTTTCTATCTCCGTAGTTGAAATTCTTCTCCGTCTATACCTCCTTCACAAGTGATGTTTAAATTTCCTAAACAATATTCGATTTCAACATATTAATAATGAGTTCCATGAAAATGTAAGGGTTGAATTTAGTACAATTAAATAATACTTACTCAATGTACGACTTAACCTCAGGACAATTAAATAACACATATCGATGTGTTTGAGTTCTCTCCATGGTTGACATCTCAAAAGTTGACAAGACACTTACTACCCTACCAATTGGTGGAAATAAAGTACTCAATTGAGTAATATCTACATTAGGAGAATTAGGAGAATCATCCACACGTGAAGGTCTATTCATTCTTGTTTCTACCCCTTCCATATACTGAGAGCTAAAGGAGATAACCTCCCTAGCTAGGTATCCTTCAGCAATAGAACCTTTAGGTTGTGCCTTGTTTCGAACATATGATTTTAAGTGTCCTAAATACTTAAAACATGACTTTTCAATTAAGCTAATCAAACATTATACTTAAACAAATTACAAAGTGTGACAGAAATATTTACCTTTCAATGGGATGCATCCAATGATAATGTATAAGACCTCCAAGTTTTGCCTCACCAGTCAAATGATATGTTAAATGAACCATGGTTGTAAAAGATATAGGATTAAATAATATTTCGAAGTGACAAAATCATGCGAGACTCAAGTTTATCAAGGTCGGATTGACTTAAAGTTTTCACACATAATTGTCGAAAAAATGAACATAGTTCTACTACCACTTCAATGACATTGTTTGGTAAAACATTATGTATGACTATAGGTAGTAATTGTTCCATTGAATATGACAATCATGACTCTTGAGGTTGAAAATCTTTCGCACATAAACTTCTCATCATGTGTTAACCTACCAGCATATGAATGACCTACCAACATATCTGCCAAGTCGTGATTATGAGAGGCACAAAGTAACTTTACAATCCATCATTCACCACCTTTGACTGGTTCTCCTTGCAATCTAAAAGGACAGTCACATTTCCTAGTTCCACTTTTACTAACCTCCAAGTCCTTTTTATATCGTCTGTATTTACCTCCTCTCTCACAACCTAATAATACATATGTTTGCCTTCCTGGTTTACCATTTCATGTGTTTTACCTTAATATAACAATCACAAAACCTAAGTCATATGCAACCTTTCTAGTCCACTTTAAGAGGTCATCCTGAGAATCAAATACCTACAAAAACATATTCACACTATCTATACACGTTTGTGTCAATCGCCTTTACCTTATCTATCGTGAATGCATCATTACAATCATGTGGTCTATATTCATTATCTAATACATCAAAAGAGATTGATTGCACCATATCAAAAATCATCTATCTCACACATGTCAAGCTTATCTGACATGCCAGTTAAAAATTCTACATCCATGATCTTTCCATAAGTCATAACTAAAATAGAAAATGGATTAGAAAAAAAAAACAACCCTTCGAGAGAAGTGAAATCCACATGTATGCCAAGTTATGTAAAATCGTGTAACATTGACCTGCAAATTTAAAACATTACAACATCCTATTAATATTGGAATCATTTCAAATCTCAAAATAATGAGAATGATATATGTACTCAACAAAAAGTAAACTCTCATACTTTTAAAACTATTATATTTAATTCCTTTTATGATTCTACTAAAACTAATTATTATTGACAATATATATATATATATATATATATATATATATATATATATGTGTGTGTGTGTGTATATCATTAAATTTAAAATAAATATATATCATAGATATGACATAGAGAAAGAGAGATGTCACATATCCAAATAATGTCACATAATATGAATTTATCAAGTGCTTTTAAACAATACAACAAGAATGTTACACATAATTAATGAACACTAACTTCAAAAGATCAGTATGTTGTTTTGCATAGAGAAGAAACTAGTAAATTGAATATTACAATATCCAAATATAATGGTTATCATGAAAGCCACTAAAACACATGCAAAAGCATATTTGTTGAACTGCTATTTTCAACCTCGTATCTCCATGACACGTACTCTCTCTATCAAGGTTTTTTCTTCTGGCTACCTTTTTGTAAACTATTATGACATTCTTTCTCTTGTGTCTTGAAACAACTACTATGTACTTCTTAATTCTTTAGGCCTATTTTTATAGTAGTTGGAAGATGCTAAGTAACTCCTCTTCTTATAGGTGTACTCAATAAAAAGTAAAATCTCAATACTTTGAAAACTATTCTATTTAATTCCTTTTATGATTCTACCAAAACTAATTATTATTGACAAATATATATATATATATATATATATATATATATATATATATATATATATATATATATAT
>Ga0099824_1009580_pt1 | contig 11848 bp, 6 predicted proteins | sample SiratrowhiteBW_FD_76837 | JGI IMG/M metagenome (GOLD analysis project Ga0099824, IMG submission 76837) | Root nodule microbial communities of legume samples collected from California, USA - Siratro white BW | ecosystem: Host-associated > Plants > Roots > Nodule | place: USA: California... | reverse complement strand
ATATATATATATATATTATCCAAATCAAGAATCGGTAGATTTAATCCTTACCTTACATTTATAAATGTATTTCCACTAGAGAATATTATCTTAGTTCTTTTGTAATTTTAGAAAGAGTTTAAAAAATTAGAATTTTAGAGAGATAAAATTCTAATGAAAATTAAGATTAAATAAGTGCGGTTTTTATAATTTTTTATTCATTAAAATTTATTTTTAAAAGAAACTCGGGTCTTATAATGTTGAATTCTGTTCATCCGTACATTTGAGACAAGTTTAATTATGTTACAAATTTAAAATCGAATTTTCAGTTTTTGATAATTTATATATAAAAAAAAACTGCTTTAGTTGATCACTTCAAATGCCTTTGATATAAACGTTATTAAAATAAATATTTTAAAAACCAAACATGCAGCTAGTTAATTGATAGTAAAAAATATAACATATAAAGTATATTATCATAAAAAGAATTATAATAATTAGGTTCTATAAGTGAATGTTTAAGAAAACTTATATTAATGGTCCTAAACTTATAACCTAAATTATATCATTTGAGGTAAATCTCATAATATAGATGTTTCTTAAGAAGGTAGGAGATCCGTAGCGTGAACCATATACAAAGAGAAAATATGTGTAAGCACCACTTATAGGTTATAGGGAAATATTAAAGGGAGCATTGAATGGTATTAAAATATGTATTAAAGATAACCTTAACCATAATTATGTATTAGACAAAAGGCAGAATTAATTAAAAGTAAAATAATAGTTGGGAGTGGTAGAGTAATGAGATATTTTGTAGAAAAGAAGAAAGAAAAAAGAAAGTGTGTCCTGAGAGGTGGGAAGTTGATTAGGTGGAAAGAAGAAACAGTGTACACACTGTGGTCGTCCACCTTCCAATCTTTACGTGACGGTTGACCCTTTCAAATTGACATCTTCCATGCACTGCGCCTCCCACACATCACATGCCTCTAAAACCACACCAATCAAACCTAGGGGCACCTAGGACCCACATCTAGGGACCACCCTCTTTTCCTCTTTTTTTTTTATAAATAATTTACCCTCTAAATCAAACATATCTGAAAAAGAAAAATGCCTCAAATCAAGGATCAAGAATCAACCTTCAAATGGAATCTCATCAAATAAAATAATAAAAAAATACCATAATAATATCGATGTCATCACCATTAATCATAAATCAGAAATTTAAAGTAAGCAGACAAAAAAACACCGTCCCCATTCCTCCAACTTGGACTGGGACCCTTCAAGAATTGGTGTTTGGCATTTCTCAAAGGGCAAGGAAAGCAAAACAGTGTTTCCCCCTAACACCACATCACACTTTATTGCTTTCCTTTGGAATTAAATATTTACACATGCTATAGCAGAAATTAACAAACTGAATAAGCAGTTATTTTCACTGCTTTGCTTTGGAGTGAGGATAAATTAGAGTGCATAATACGCTGTCGTGTTGATGACGAGGGACCCTTTGGACAGAGAGGTGGACCAGCTCCATCAGCGTACACGTGTACAATGAATGGTTTTGAAGAAATACAAGACGTACTGCTACACACGATCGCAAAAGCTAAATGCAGAATATCACAGAGAGAGAAGAGGATGCATGTGCGACCCTGCAAGCAATGAAAGCGGGGTCTATTATCCACTGTGCTCATGCGCATCGCTCCAACCGTACACCCCCGCAGTAAAATGCTATTTTGTTTTATTCTTTTGCTTAAAAAAAAAAGAAAAAGAAAGGCGATTTGCATTTTCAGGAAGCAAACACTAATTGGGTCTTCGTGGAGTTGTTTTCTTCTCTTACTCTTTATTTTGTTTAATAATATTATTTTTAAAGGAGATGTTTTTGTTTTAAATAAAGAGTAACTTGAGCATGATGCATATGATTCGATCATGGTTGATGGAAAATCGGAAAATGCTATTGGGAGGTTTTTTATTTTTATTTTTAGCTTTTTAACCTTTAACACAAAAGTGAAGGATGTTAATGTTACGAAGCAGATCCAATCATACGGCACAGCTTTTTAGGGACGGTCTCTTTAATCATGTTTTGTCCTTTTCATTTTTAGCATCAGATTTGATTAAAGTTGAAGAAAAGGTCGTAAAGGAAAGGAAACACAAACATACCTACTAGTACTACTACCTCCCAAAATTCATGCACCACCACTTCATGCCAAATTCCACAAAATTTCGTTTAATAAACAACTTAATTAGATCCGGTCTAAATCTGATTTGGAATAACGATACGTGGAAGTAATCCTTAAAAATTATAAATTGATTATCGCAATCCTTTAAATTATTAAATTTTGAAAGTGTTTGAATTAATTAGTAAGTATTTATAAGTGATTGCTATGTTAGTCTTGAAACTTATAACAAAGTTATTAATTGACACCATTTCTTTGCTTGCAAAAATTATTTTTATTAATAAGGTGTCATCATCTATTAAGACCAAGTCTCTCTTTAGATGAAAGTTTAATAATAATAACAAGAAGTTCAGATTAATAATTCTTTGTTTTCATGGTACGATAAAACATATTGAAAAAAATGAATCAAGCTTGACAAGCATCCTTTCTAACTATGCAACTATTCAAAATATTTAAAAGGATTCAAGCCTAATATTTAGAAACAGCAAAATCAAAATGACGACTTCCAGAATCATATGTATGTCACATTGAATATGCCTTCAAAATATCAAAGTGCAGCAATATTTAAAATTGTGTATGATCAGCAGCATGATTAGAAAATTGTATTGAGGTCAAACACTCTATTTGAAGCCCATAGTTTGAATAGATTTTATGCAAGGAAGGAAAATAATAAGTCTACTCATCAAATCACAATGTGCTTGAAAGAGAGATATTTAGATCATAAGATAAACTTACTACAGGAAACACTCCATCTTCATTCTTTATCACGTTTAATGCCTTAAGAGGTGCATTAGGGTTTTGTATAATACTATATATGTGTCCACTCTGAGACTAGACTTTTGAGAAATTCCTTTAGAGAAGAAAAACATACTCAGTCTAATGAGAAATATCCTTGTTATTACTTGAAACAACGCAAGCTAATCCCTAAATTTTAAAGATATATTATATGTTTAATTTAGTTATTTGTGTTCTATTGAGTTCTCTTGACTTTTTTTTTATATTAATCTATTTTTCTTGCAAAGTGTTAACATTATTTTTTTATACCATTAGGCATTTAAGAAAAACAATAACTGTGTTTGTTTAATTAAAGATAAATCTATAATAAGAACCATGGAAAACGACTTGGGTTTTAAATTAAAGTTTGTTTAATTCTTCAAAAAATCAATAATGTTTTTGTTTTGCCACAATGTTCTCCCACACATGGGAGACTTAAGAAACCAATTCAATTACAAATAAATTAAGTCCGGACATTATAACTGTAATTAACTTCTAACACTCAAATTTGTTACTTTTAGTTATTTCACTAGAAAATTCATTATTCCTTTTGTGCACGGTATTAATTATTCTAATATCATTAGTATACATAAAAACTAAACTAATTATTTAGGAATTTCGTTCAACTAAAAAATTAAACAAATATTAATAAAATATTTTTTTATCAAATTTAGCTATAGTAAAATATAAGATGATAAAAGTATAATTTAAAACAATGCTTAATAGGCATTATCTTTTTTAAACTTGTATATTTAAGGTTAATTTGTATATAATAAAGTGTCTATAGATTACACACTTCATGTTCAAGTTTAAAATTAATGACTACATACAAATAAAGTTAATAAATGTAAATATTATTTTTTTCTCACGTGAATGTATCATGCCTACTAATTAAAAAAACAAAAATCATTAACACTTCTAAAAATTCACTTAGACTAACCAAACTATCAATTCCTACATCAGCAACATCTTTTAAATAACCACAAAAAAAGAGAAACGAAAATACTTTTAAATCTTGTTTTTTTTTTTTTATCTTATAGTCTGTTCAACAATATAATCTCTCTAGTAGAACAATGGTAAGATTTTTATCTTTTTCGAGATATTAAATTCTGAATGAAATAAAAAGGTTAGGTATTTATTATTTATTTATAGGTTTTCTATTATCTATTTATTTAAATTTTTTTCTTTAAATAAAATTGAGGTGTTAGATATGCTCTAATTTAATAATTTTAAAATTATTACAAAAGGAACTTGTATGATCCACCAACTAGTTTTTTTGAAAGCAAAAACCTAGATCTTATATACAACTTAATGATTTTTTTGTTTTAGTTTTTGAAATTTTATATTATTTTCTTACTGTACTAAAATTGACTTTATCTGTGTTCACTGTTTAATAATTAATCAAGTGGGTTGAAATAAATTGTGGTTGGATAAGAGCGACAGGATAAAGGCTAATGGCAGATGATTATTTTGTCCGTTATAGTCTTGAAATGCTGAAAAAGACAGTGACGACCAATAACGTCACCAACCCTAGCCTTTCATTGGAGAAATGTCACGGAATCTTTATCGCTCCATATTTTTCACTCTTCCAATGCATCATTCAGATATCAAAGTCACATACTTTATATATTAGAATATATGATTTAAGAAAATTTTCTTTCATTTATTTTAATAAAAATACATCAATAATTTGTAAAAAACTTAGAATTAACATATTTTAATTTGAATTTGATTATTTAGACAATCTTTATTATTTCAATGAATAAAAATAATATTTTCATTTCCAAGATTAAATTGGTTGAAACTATTTAGAAAAAAAATAACTATAATATTTTTTAAACAACTTTCAAATATTATATAAGATCTCTTCAGAAAAAAAAAACTTACTTCGAATAATCTATAAAAATTTGTGAACAACTTCTATTAAAAATAGCCTGAATTCTCTTCTGCTGTCACAGTTACATATAACCTGTTCATCAGAAGTGAACTTGATTGATTACAAAGAACATGATCAGGGATGGAAAGAGAATGAATTATCATTAAATCCCAATAGGTGAGTAATTTAAATTATTTTATTCTTTACAGATATGAATTTTTGTACAATTAAACTGTGGAGTAAAAAGAACCTATATTTGTGAGTATTTAAAATATTTGTTTAGAAAAAAATCAACAGAATAAATTAAAAAGGTTAAAGAAACTATTTCTTTAATTTATAAATTCCATAATGATCTTTGTAACATTTACGTGTTCGGACAATCAAATAATTTTATTTAATATTTTTTATTTGTAATATATATATATATATATATATATATATATAATTTGTAGATGAATTTTAAACGACTACCAATATTTTCAATCTAATTTTATTTAAAATTAATGTAATTAAATTCTAACATTGTGATACGTGCCACCTAACATCACCATTAAATTAAAATTAATGCAATGTAATTAAAAATTAAACAAAAGATAAAGAGTCTCTACACATTCACTCCTCATTCCAATTCCATTAAAATTAATGTATTAATGCAATTAAAATTAAAAAAATAAAATAAAGAGTCTCTTCACCTACACTCCTCATTCCAATCCTATTAAAATTAATCCATTAATGCAATTAAAATTTAAACAAAAAATAAAGACTCTCTTCATCTTTACTTTTCATTTCAAATAAAAAGTCTTTTTAGTTTCTCTCCAAAAGAAGAGTCTTTATGTTTTGCACGTGTTCATATCTCTTGGATCTTAATTCAAATTCAATTAAAATAAAATAAAATAAATTTAATTAAGGCAAATAAAGAGTCTCTAGAGTTTACTCCTTCTTATTGCTTGATTGGATTTTATTTCAAATTTAATTAAAATAAAACTAAATTAATTTAAGAATGAAGAATCTTTGTTAAGGCATTTTAACCATCTCTTAATTGTAAAACCTGAGTCACACTCACATATTCAAAGTCATTTGAGCATACACTAATAACATTTTCTTAGACTTCTCCTTATTAGCTAGAAAAAAAAAATCACACTCAACAACAATATAGATTTAAATGATACTCTTAATTCAAATGGAGATGCTGAACACTTGATTGAAGGTCAAGTCCAAGGTGGTGTGGAAGATGATGATGTTCTTGTCATCCCAACTTAGAGGAGGAGAATGTTTTTATTGATGTGCTTCATGAAGGAGATAAAACTAATGAAGATTCTTTTAATTTTCATTTTAACGTGAGTGATTTATATTAGATGAACTTAAGTTTTATTAAGTATTATCAAAGTAATTGATTTTATAGATGAATTGATTAGTTATGTGTATATATTTAGTTTGTGTTTATAGGGTTGGTGACTTTAATTTGAATCTCAATTGGACACTAGATGTTTTTACATTATTATTACTCCTCCATAATATATCCACCATATCAATTAGTCTTTTTAATTACTTAATTACTTTTCATCTAATACATTAGGTAAAATAGAAGAAATGTGACTATATAAACTTAAATATTTTTGTATCAAAATTGAATCATCCCTCAAATACTTTTTTTTTTAATTTCTCTTATTTATTTATTTTAAAAAAAATATTATATATATATATATTATATATATATATTATATATATATATATAATATTTTTATATATATATATATATTTAAAAAAAGTCAAATCTATGATTCGTGTTACGATTTCACGATCTTATTAACCTTCTACGATCCTACTCAAAATCTCGATTTTAACTACCTTGCTCAAAAAGGTGAACCGTTTGATACACGAAAATAATCGCGATTACACGTTTTTTACGATTTTGTGATCCTGTGTGGAATTTAAATCGCACAGAATATGTAAAATCGTAAGAATAAACTCTCGATTTTAACTACCATGCAATTACCCTGCATGTGGCAGATCGAATTTTTTTTCCACTGAACCAGCTGCCAATATATAATAACTTTTATATATAATTATTCTTCTCACTATTTGAAACTAACATTTAATTATTACTGTGATAAAACTGTTTTTTTTTGGAAAAGTAAAACTTTTATTCGTGTATTACTCCATTTAAAAGTTTCTTGTGACGTAAAGTCTTTTGAAGGGACTCATATTATTACTTCTACAATATTGTACAATGTTTATGTTGACTATCAGGTTAAAACTTTTCCGGTTAAGAATTATTAAATAAGTTAGAATCTAATTTCTAAAACTATTTACAATTTAATGGGTTATTTTTCAATGAGTTATATGCATAAAATTACATACATAAAAGAATATGATTATTTTCTATTAATGCCATACTGTATATAATTTATACTATTGTAAAAAAATAGCATAATAAATATAACCTTGATAATATTATATTGCTTATATTTTTTTAATAATAAAAATTATTAAGAAGTTTTTTTTATATATTTAAAGTTTGATTCTTTAAAGCAGTAGATTTTATAAAATAATTATATAATAACTTATTTAATTGTTGACGTGAACATGGATACAAAGAATTTACTTTTAGAAAATTTTGAAATAAAATTAGTTAGAAATAAAGATAAATATAAAGAGGATTTAGTTATCACAATCTTAAAAATGAGATAAATACTCTTATAATAAATAGTTATTTAAATATTTAAATATTTTAGTTATTTTATTTAAACTTTTTTTTCTCTTGTTAAGATATAAGGGTAAGGGTGGAGAATGAGAGTATGTAATACTCCTTCCCAGATCAAAGTTTCTATATAAAGAGAATATATTTCGGGAATTTTGATCATATATATGTCTGAATTTTATAAAAATATTATTTTTTTAAGAGTTTTTATTTCTCAAATTCAAGTGATAATCCTATTGTTTTACTTATTTTATGATAAGTGTGGTGGATAAGGTGAGTTGTGAACGATTTTAAGTAAAGCATTTTTTTTTTAAATATAAAGATCTCTTCCTAGTCTTCTTCCTTCTATTTTTTTCCTAATCATTATTAATTTTATTTTTTTCTTGATGTTCTAAACTTGTATATACTTATTCCTTATTTAGTCATCACGATTCATCTCTTACAATTTCCACATAATCAAAACAAACCTCAAAGTTAAGCCTTACAAAAAATCAAAGTTCAACTTATTTTTAAAGAATATTTCTTCATATACTAACCTCAATCCCCTCAGTCTCTTTAGATTACTAAAAACAAATCTTCACCTCAAATGTTCCTTACTTATAATGAGAAATCAAACTAAGTGAAGATCAAAGAATCTTTCAAAAATAAATAAAAAATAAAAAAAACTTATTTTAACCTCTCTTATTAGCTTTCAAAATCTATCATTGTTTTTCTTATATAAGAACCAATCAAAAAGCCATTATAGTCGAGACCAAGCTCACCTTATACCATCAATAGTCAAGCTAAACCTTATTTATCCTAAAAGAAAAGCTCTTAGAAACTTGCCAAAATCTTCATCTAATGCAAGTTCTTATGTTCAATAAGGTTTTCCAAAGTCATGAAGCTTAAGAGAAAGATCCTTCCCTTCCTCGCAAGCTATACAAGGATTCTATCATTAATCGTAATATATTTTCATTAATATTTAGATTTTGATAGTTTATTTTTTTAAAATAATTACTTAGTAATGATTTGATAAAATATTTTGATAACTTATTTAATAATGTAATTTTATACATAATAATTCTATATGCAAATGATGAAAAACATTCTCACTTATCATTGGAATTTATCTTATGTATGAAATAATATTAATAATGTAAAAATAATTGGTTCTAAAAGCGTGGTTGAATAAAATCTTAATCTTTTTCTCGCAAACAATAGACTAGATCGTTTATTGAATAGATAAAACTGTTACTGATTTATTCAAATTCATGGATTATGTCTAGTTCTTATTAAAAAAAACCTTTTTAAGAGGTTCCAGCAATTAAACAATGATTATAAGTAAATACACAAACTACTTATGTTTATAATAAACATACAAACTTCTTTTGGTAATCGCATCTCAAAACAAGTAAACAAAGAAACTCTTAAAGAAAAAATGGTTTAAAGTTGAAAGGATTATTTCACAAAGTGAAAAATACAAATGTTATAATTCTTCTACTAAAACATAGAGTACACTTTATGAAAATTTTGAATTCCGAAAATGACTAAAAACTTTATGAAAACTTTAAAAGAATAACTTTGTGTTCTTATCTTGCAACTTGAGTCTTCTTAAATTATTTAATTAAATTAATAATTGAAATTTCATTAGTAAATGTTTATGATTTAAGTTCAAATACTTTTGCATTTTTAGACAACACAAAAGTTACATTTCTCTAAACTTTAGTATTTTATCTTTATCTTAATATTTTACATATATGATATAAAACTTAAAAAAAAAATAATAAATTAGTTTGTTCCACTCTATCTTTGACCTAATATGTTAGGTAAGGCAGTCTAATAAGCTACCTATATGTCTATTTTGTTTTGTCATTTATAAATTTAATAACCTCTCGTATGATAATAAACCACTATATATCTATATTATTTCATATATACATAATAATAATAATAATAATAATAATAATAATAATAATAATAATAATAATAATATAAAAAATAGTATACACTCGAACTTGTTTAGTCTAATTGACTATACAAGTTAGTATATGGTTCTGGGATAGAGCAAGTGTGACTTCTTTTTGTTTACACGAGGTAAAACTACATTCTCATCTTATTTTTATTAGGTATGAAATTTGTTTAACATTATCGTTATTATTGGGTAAGAAATACTTATATCCTTATTCATACTTGCTCTGGTATTGTCTCAAATATTAAATAAATAAACTTAAAAAAAATCACAGTAAAAATAATATAATATTAAATAACAATTATACATAATTAAATTATTATGAGAATTACAGTAGTTATTATTTTTACAAATGTTAAGAGAAAAATATTTCAAAAATTTGAGTGAATATGATAGATACCGAATGTGTTGAAATATTGAAGAGATAATGAATTTATTTAATCAAACAACACTTCAAACTAAACAAAATTAAGAATAAAATAAAACAAGAAATAAGTTTTCTTTAAATAATTAAATACTCAAAATTAATAATCAGACATTCTCATATAATAATAAATAATAAATAAAAATATTAAAAAAAGTAAAAACGATGAAATGTATATTTTAAAAACAATTTAATTCAATAATATTGAGATTTCTATTTTTCAAAATGTAATGCATTATATATAATTGAGGTTGAGACATCAAATATCAAAGAAGTTAAATAATCGAAAGATGAACCGAAAAGTTTTATATAAATAAAATTATAAAGATTTTTTTATCAAAAGTTTAAAGATACCTATTAAAATAAATTTATTTATCATCCATATTCATACAAGACAAAAGACAAAGGAGATTTTGACACCGCTGGACTGAATAAGTCATATTAAACCCTCTTATATTTCATGATAAACTCTTTTCTTACACTAAATTCTCCTCTCAATTTCCCCTTTAAAAATAGTCAAATACACATAAATTTCTTAAAGACTGCCATTAAAAAAATAAAAAAATAAAATTTAATAGTTCAAAATAAAAACCAACATTAAAGTTTAATGTCATTGTTCAAAATAAAGTCGAAATTCTGGTTATATATAATATAAAAACCCACTCAAATGCATTTAAATATTCTTAAAAAAACCCCAAAATCTGTAATTTTAACCTTTAAAACTTACCCTGTGAATCTAGATAACTACAATAAGCCGATAATAGAAAAGTGTTGATAGAGAAAGAAAGTTGGAAGCAGTGGACAAGTGAAGTGAATTGCGGATTTTTACAGCATAGATAGATAGATTTGATTTCATTAGGACCTAATCATTATTATTATTATTATTCATAAATTACCCGCACGCCCGAGAGATTGATGATTATTATTATTTTTACCCTTTTCTCGTCATCAACCTCCCTTCTCCGACCCCACCCCGTTGCTGCAACCCCTGCATCTCTCTCTCTCTAACTCTTCAATTTTTCTCTATTCTTCAGTCTTCACCATGCCAACCCTTTCCCATTTTACAAAGCTTCTTACTCCATTACTATACACCCTGCAAAATAATGCCTTATTCTTCTCTCTATTCTCTTCTCAACAAGGTGGCCATGACTCTTCTTCTTCCTTTCTTTTTTTCTCTTGTGCGTTCCTCTTCTTAACTCCACTCGTCTGAACAGTACCACTGCAGCGTGGGCGCTTGTTCATCCGAGAAGAAATTGCACGCCTCGTCCGCGCTCAGAAAATTATGCTCCTCCATCTTCACGTACTGCGTCGGAAACTGTTTCTGGAACTGGAAACAGTTCATCGGAGAAGAGGAGGACAAAAAGCTCGGACTTTGCATAACCCCAGAAGATGAAATCGTCGCGTTGTTGGGACTGTGGTCGTTGTTGTTGGCATTCTCTTCGTTCAAGATCGCGCTGGAGTCGCTGTCGGAAGACCCATCTTTGAAACCCCCCAAAACCTCATCGCTCTTGTTAAAGCATTCGTAACTCAACTCCTTGGACTCGGATCCAAGAATGGCGGTTTCACAAAGTGGGTTACTATCTTGCAGTGTTATCATCTCTTCCTTCACCGAAACATCGCTTTCAGTGTTGCTCTCTTCTTGCAGCACCAACCTTGATTTCAATTCCTTTATCTGCCAACACAACAAACCAACCTTTTAATACTCTTTCCAGAAAAGAACTCCCCCACTAAAAATTAATGACAAAACTTTCAAAAGTTAATAAATTAGTGATGGATGCAAATTGCTTTTTTTTTTTTTTTTTTTTTTTGAAGTTGTGATATTCTATCTTTTTGTTTAAGGCTTCGTTGTTTTGTTTGAGGGGTGCGTGGAGGAACCAGGACACCACGCTGAGAAGAAACGAAGACTGAGCGTGGATCAGGTGAAGGCTTTGGAGAAGAACTTCGAAGTAGAGAACAAACTGGAACCTGACAGAAAGGT
>Ga0099824_1009579_pt1 | contig 11848 bp, 2 predicted proteins | sample SiratrowhiteBW_FD_76837 | JGI IMG/M metagenome (GOLD analysis project Ga0099824, IMG submission 76837) | Root nodule microbial communities of legume samples collected from California, USA - Siratro white BW | ecosystem: Host-associated > Plants > Roots > Nodule | place: USA: California... | reverse complement strand
TTTTTTTTTTTTTTTTTTTTAGTTATGATCACATTCATTAAATAATATTATACTTCTTATCTTCTTCTCTTATTTTTTTTAATTATTTCTTATCTAGAAGGTTCTTTTAAATAATTTTTATTAATAATTAAATATATATCTTTTAATAATTAATTAATACTTTTTTATAATTATTCTTTTGTTTTGTTTTTAATATTTTTTTAAAATTTAAATTTAATAACAGGAGTTAAAGCATAAGATTTTCTAACCCATTCTAACCCTTACTTTTAAAGTAAAAATAGAAAAAATAATATAGTTATTTAAAAGTAGGATTGTTACATTTATAATTTTTATCATCTAGTAGAGAAGAATAATTGAGACTATAAGCTTCACTAAACGATCTAGTACTAATAGATCATCTTTGAGTTTGATGATAGCAAACAATCAAAGTATCTTATTTCCTTGAATATTATTTGAATATTCTAACATATGTTTTGTGATAGTTAAAGAATACATTAGATCATCCAATGAGTATAGCAAGCCTCATGATTGATTGATAGTCTAATAGACTATTGAATTCTTAGGTTAAATATAACTTATAAAAAAGTCATAGATAAAATGATTTTTATATAATTGTTAAGTGTCTGAAACTTTGTTATCAATGTCTATAATATCCATGTTTGAAAATGTTTTATTATTAGGTCTTATTATCAACTACTTAAGAAAATAAGCTAATATAAGCATTTATGATTAGTTGTGATATACGTATATCTTGTTCAAATTATTTTTATAAACAAAATAGAGGTAAAAGTATTTTGAAGATTTAAATAAGAACTTTTCTTATCAAACATCTGTGTTAAGGAAAACGAAGATTGTCATTGAAGATAAACAAATATCATCTGTTAGCTAAATCAACGTTGTAACGTTCATCTTTTAAGCCTATATAAAGAGTTCAAGTTGACAACGGAAAACACACATATGCCATGTACAATTCTTTTAATCATACATTTATCTTATAGGGTTCTTTGTGGATGAGCGATAGTCTTTGTAATTTTTCACATTATGAAGTATATCCAATGATCTTGAATAATGCTTTCTCTTAAAGTGTTTTTTTTCTTTTTAAAGTTCCTAATCACATAGTGAGGTTAAGATGATATAACCAAGAGTGGTTTGTGTACTCATGGGAATTAAAAGTAATTTGTGTACTTGTCTGAACCAAGAGTGGTTGGTATAATTGTTTGTAATCAATTGATTGTTGGTGTAACCTCTTAAACATTCTACTTAAGAAAGAATTAGACATAGTCAATAAGTTTGGGTAAATGGATATAAATTTTTTTTGTATTGTTTATTCTACTTATTAACTAGATGATCTAATTTAGTTATCTGTGAGAAGAGTGTTTACTCTATTCAACCTCAAGTATAAAACCAATTGTTCCAGTATTCATATAAAAAAAAGTATTTTTCTATACCGATAAAGACTATAAATATATCATAATTGAGTATAAGTTAGTAAAATAATTGAGTATAAGTTAGTAAAAAAATGTGTTGCATGTTGCATAAATTATGACATGGTAACAATTGAATATTAAAAAAGTTAAGGCACCTTGGAATTGTTTGTCAACCGTCCAATATCACCCAAATTTAGTTTAAAATAAACATAAATATTCCTTAACTTTTTAATAAAACGATTATTTCTTTCATGTTTTTGGTAAAGTTACATTCACCGTCTTTTATTTTATTTAAAAATAACATATTCACGAAAACTAAAATAAACAATTGTGAAATTTAAAAATTAAAGTTTTAAAATATAAACAGTAAATATTATTTGATAAATAAAAATTTGAATAATTTATAAATTTTTTAAACAATATTCGCACATTATGAATGATTTTCATGTTGCAAAACAAAATCCATATTTGATCCTCATCGTTGAGGAAAACTTTTTCGAGTAACCAAAGTCACAGAACTGAAAATAGAACTAGTATCTATTCTAATACATTGGGAAAAGACCCGTCCTATGACAAAATAAATGATATCATACTCTAATTTTAAACTAATCATACACCTCCTTTATATTATCAATAAACTAATAATTAATTAACAAAAAATTCTTACGATAATAAAAACTCATTTTCAATGGATATAATACATGTGGTTGATAGAATCATCATTAAAAAAATGTTTTTAACAATTGGATTGAATCATAAATAAACAAAATAATGACAATTATGTGAATTACTATCATCGTTTAATAATAAAATAATGACAATTTGAATTAAAATTGTCATCGTAAGACATGTTAAAGGAAAATACTTTGGATGAAACACAAGTTTGAGGGAAATATTTTTTCATTCATACTCAAATTGGTATTTTTCACCAATCAAGTGTCTGGAATCCTTGGTTTAATTCTTTAATCTGTGTTCTGAGTAAGATTGTAATCATCTTTTTACTAGTATAATATATTAGGTTTTCCCTTGTTTTGCAGGTGCATGTAAAGAGTTATAAGGATTAATGCATTATGTTTTATTGACATACTGGGACAAGACAATTAGGAGGTTGTAGGGTTTGAAAATTACAAATCTTTTCGACTGGTGGAGGAGCAAACAAAGAGAGTGTAGGTGTATTATTATAACCCTCTTGTATTCTGTATGGTTACCGGATTATCTGATATTTTCTTATCGCTCTACTATTCTGTAAACGGGTTGGAACATCCCTTAAGTATTTCGATTAATTCTATTTATTTTTAGCTGTTCAAAAAAATCATAAGACATGTAAAAACTCTACCTAATAAAACATAATAGACAATGATTTTTTAAGAAAACGTTATTAGTCATTATAGGTGATACTGACAGTAGTTATAGATTCAATCATTGTCATCTCTTATTTTTTTTTTTAAATTTTCTATTTTTTATGATATTTTTTTCTCATTTTATCACCCTGTATGTATTAAAAACTAGTCAGATTCAACAATATCGAATAAAAATATACATCAATGCACATAAAATAATAGCGAAATTAAAGATATCAAAGCAAATTGTAAATAAGTATTTCAAATGTCAAAAATTTTAAAAGATAAAAACTATAAGTCAAAACTAAAATTAAAAGAAAATGAACTCTCGAAACAATTCTAAGATCATCTATCGTAATGTGTTGTACAAGTTTTTAAAATCAGTTGCCCGTGCTAATATAACATTGTTAATAGATTCAGAACTGAGCACTTGTACATCCATAAAATAATGCAATACATAATAAGTTGATATTTGTTCATAAATTAGACATAGTTTGTTTCATAATAAAGTAATTAGATATGATTACTTGGCCCAACTTCTTTTTATATGAAATTGTTCAATAGTTATCATTCATTGCATTATGCAGTATCCACACTCATACCTTCAAGTTTGTGTATTACACTACAATTCAATAACAACCTAATTAAGATAATTAATTCATAAACAAAACAAGCAATCACAATATTTAATGAAATTAATAATAGTCATAAATGCAACTATGTCAACCTTTGAGACCTTGCACTTGGTTAACCCTTTAAAACATTATATTTGGAGTAGGAACTAATAACGAAAAAGACACTAGCTAGGGATGCTTAAGTAATGTATGTACATAAATTTATATTAATTACCAATTCACTATTTATTTGAGATATGGGGAACTTTTTATGCAATAAGCAAAACCATACAATAATGTGTTCAGTTGGTGATATTATACATAGTAACTGTCAATGACAGTTGTATTTAAAATAATTTATAAATAATGGACTATAATTAATAACTTAAAAATTGTACTTACTTACTCATCAATAAATGGTTCAAAATATATATTCTTTTCTTGGGTAATCCATGAAGCTTGTGATGTATGTTTGAGTTCTAAATATCCATAAATATCATGTTTACCTATTAAGATACTAAAATAACACCATGTTTATTAAAGTACACAAAAGAAGAATATTAACTACTAAAAATATAAGAAAAAAATAATATTTAATTAAATACTAGAGAGATGTGAATATGAATTTATTAAAGTATAAGAAGATAAATATTTATTTCAAAAATAAAAGATTGTTATTAAGATGATCTTAAGGAAGGCAACCCTGTCCTAAATTAAACTCTAAATTAAAACACCTATCTTAGAATTTTTGGTGTCTTGATATCAAATGAAAAAAATAGTGATAGCAACACACATTTTTTTTTTTGGTTAAATTTTATTTAAAATTATAAAAAAAAAGGAAGAGAATATCACTAAATAAAAGTAATTCGCAAAAAAAATATAATTTCCAATAAATTAAATTAATAACAAAAGGCGTGCTACATATAGGAGAATTAATTAATAACATTCTCAATAAAATAAGTTACTAATAACTTAATAGATGAAATATCTCTCTGTATGTGTGTCTATATTTATATATAATTTTTTTTACGCTGCATATATTGGTGGTTGAATTCATTATTATTTCTTCATTCTATTCTCGTTTTGTCAAATGTGACCTTTTGAATTTTCTCCGTGTTACGTCAGCAAATGCCTCGTAAATTATATTCTTGCGAACCATTATCATATTTATCCATACATCTTAATAAAGATCACGCCCAATTGATAAGTCTATAATGTATTTTATAATATAACTAAATATGCTGAAATCAATACAATAAATTAGATATTCATCCAACTAGACACACACAAGACCTAATTAAAGTAACCATCATCATCAATAATAATATTATTATTGATAACAGAAGAGACTCTCTCCATTCCAAAATCAGGAAAAATTGAATAGGAATGCATATTGTTTGCTAATATAATAAATATCGTAAATAAGCAGTTGATGATAAAAGTGAATTAGAAAAGTGCTCTCAATTTTATATTTATTCCAAAAGGTTAGGTGCTACGATTGCTCTATTAATATAAACTTTTCTAATTAATATAAATTGAAATATTAATATTGACACCACATATTAAATATTATATCATAATCATGTTATAAATATATAGTATATGAATAATATTATATACTAATAAAATTTATCTGTGGTGTAAATCTTAAAAAAAAAAAAAAAAGGTGTTCGACAAAAATTATATATATGTAATATATGTCTTTTTAGGTAATAATCAATCATCATGTAGAATAGGGCACAGATATGATAGTCGTTTGTATGGTTGATTGCGTAATTGAACATGACTCGATTCTCTCTTTATTATGGAGAGAGAGAGAGAGAGAGAGAGAGTAATATTTAGATGAAAATGGGTTTTCTATCTTCTATCGCAATTGTCTACTGTAAGTGTGAACGCGATCCAAGTTTCTAATATTTTTTGTTTCCATTAGAATAATCAATTTCGAATCTTCACCGATTGCGGACTTTTCAGATATGGTATTTCTCTAACCCAAACTAAAGAGAGAAACTAATAATAGAGGTTTCTCTTGCAATTTGTTTGTTGCATTCACTTCTTTTTCTCATATTTTGGGGTAGTTTGAAGAGCACATTTCTTCAGCTATTACACATTCTAAACCAACAGAAAGTCCCTTATCTTTTTCTGTGGCACAAATTCGATTTGGTTGTTTTGTTTATACATATGATGATGTTTGCATGATTTGTTTGCCCTGAATACTTAATGGACATATATTACTCTTTGTTTATTCATTGTTCGGTTGTGGTGGAATGAAGTACACAAACTCCAAAATCTTAAACATAGAAATTCAACTCATCGCTGAGTTAACGTATGAGTGATGTGATCGTGATTTTGCTTAATGAAAAAAAAATTGTGACTTCCATGGATTGATGTTTAACATGTTTAGCATATGCATTTTAAAAAACTCCATGTAAGTCAAAAGAAAAGAAATTTTTCATAAATTTGACAAAAACATAGGATGTTACATTATTATGATTTTTAGTAAATTGTGTCCTTAAAGGGACAGAAAACCCCTGGCTTAGAAATTTCAGTGGAATCGATTTAGATTTGGGTTTCTGTTGCATAAAAGCAGCGCAAAGAATTATTCGCCTTTGTCCGGCAAGCGAATTTTGAATTTTCCCACTTTCCCTAACTAGCTATTCGTATCTTCCTTTCCCTGAATTAGATGCTTCAAAGATGAAAAAAAAATACTTGGAAAAGAGGAAAGATAAACGGAATGGAGACTGGTGAAACACAATCATAGGAATGAACCATTAATTAATTATCGATGGACTTTTTGGAGCATAAACTTGCGAGGCCTCTTTATTTTAGACACCGAAAGAGGTATTTTACCTCGCTTTCTGTCTATTCATTGGGGGAAAACGACTTTATACCTAAAATTAAAAAGGGTCGAACGTGATGATGGGGTAAAGTGGGTATTAGTTAGTTTGGATCACTTCGATTAAGTCTCTTCAAATGAGTAAATTCTCATGCGAAATAATCATGAATAAAGAAAAAGTATGAAGTGTAGAATACTACAGTAACATTTTTACGAGGCTTCCACTCACAGCACGTTTTTGTGAGCACGTATAAATCATAATTGTAAGATATCTTCCGTCTCATACCACCACTCACTTCCAAACAGGTCAGTGACAATTGGGTTAGCAGTTAACATGAACAGTTCTACATTAAATGGATAAAAATTAAGTCTTGGATTGCAAGTTTTGACTCGTTTAGTGACGGGTCACATGACTCATCACATATCCGGTTTTCAGTTAGACCGGTCGAACCGGGTTGACCCGAATCCAGTTAACGGTACTCACTACTACGCTTAGATTCTGAGTTTCGGGTTCCCCAAATGCTCTGTTTCTATCGCGGGCTTTAATTCAATTCTTTCAAGATCAAATATTTCGTCAGAAGACAAGCCCCACAGCAAAAGGGTAGTTTTGTTTTCTTGCCCTTTCTGTGTGACTGATCACATTGAATGCACAGAAATTCAGAAGACAAGACATTTACACAGAAAAAGTAGCTCGTGTTAAGAAGATGAAAGATGGATACGTAAATGCCGATCCCCTAAACCCAGATGAAAAAGAAAGATACAAAGAAATGAAAAAAGAGGAGTAAAATTGAAGAGCATGGGATCTCTTCGATTAAGAAGGTGTGTGAAGAAGGAGTGTGTACAGAGTAGTTGTTTTATTCACCGGTGGTCTTCGACGCCTCATGTGCCGGCGAAACCTTCTTCGAAGCCTTGTTGACTGTGGACTCGACAAAATCCACCACCACCTCCTTCATTTTCTTCCCCATCATTTTCTTCACCGAAGTTCTTTCCTTAGGGAAGATGCTCCCCTCTTTCGGTTTGTGCCAGGGCCCTGTTTCCTCTGCGCCCTTACCCTTTTCACTTTCCATGGTGTCGTCTCAGCCACTGCCTGGCTCTCTCTCTCTCTCTCTGTGTTCAGAATTTCAGCGATGGACGTGTTTGTGAGAGAAGAAGCTAGTTGGAGGTTTAAATAAAGGTTATTTCGAAATTCAATAAAAAAAACCGAGTTAGAGTATAGGTTAAGAAACATATATTCGTGTGACTGTGTCTGTGTCTGTGTCTGCTTCACAGACGTTTTAGATTAAGGCACGTGGCAAGTTGCCACATGATATTGGCACAGACAAATTTGTCTGAGTGGGGGAGTATATCAGCAAAACCATAAACTGTTGCCGTATTATTTACAGTACCTAAACCTAATACGTATATTTCTTCAGTAGATATTTGTCTCTGGTAAATTTGTAACTTTTTCTTTCTTTTTTTTTTTTTCTTTTTCAGAAACACTTACTTCATAAAATACATTGCCACGGTGCTGGAGTCACAAGGCCCTCAAATTATTGTCATAATGTACAATAAATCGTTAACCAGAATAAGGATAAATTAATCATGATCTTGCAGTCTTCTTTTACTTTTTTGAATCCTTAGTGTGATTATTCATCATCACATACAGCAAAACCTTTTGCTAATTATGACATCAGTATAACAAACCTTCTTGAAATTAATTATTATGATCAGGTTCACTAAGGTACATGCAGAGCTGGGTCCTAAATTCTTATTGGCAGGCCAACTTTCAGTATATTCTCGTTCACACATTTCATTTGATCTAATCAGAAAAAAGAAAATGTTGACCATCTTTACTGGGTTCATTCTTTTTCTTCATAGTCATTTTGTTGTTAAAAATCTTAATATATAATGTAGTTGTGCATAAAATAATTGCTATAATATAATTACTTTATTATGCATTGTCATACGTTATCCCTGGATTTTTTAGATTTTAGGGTTTGGATTTCACTTAAATCCCCCTTTGGGAACTAAATAAGTTCAAAAGAGGATGGCCCTACAAGGAATGCCCTTATCCAGCTATAATGCCGCCATGTACCTTTTTTCCTCCTCAAATATTTATTTATTTATCTATTATAATTTGTTTCCTTACATTTCATTCCAAAGTGCATCTGGTGCCATTGTTAAAGACCAGGAAAAAACAACATCGACATTGTCACCAATCTGTCAGACAATGACAGCGTAAAAAAAATATAACACCAGGTTAACCTAAAACCTTAATGTTAAAACTTTATAACAATAAATTTATCAATTTTCTTACTTATTATTATTTAAATTATCTATTTTAATTGAATATGATACTCCTACACTTAAACTTCTACAACAAATATGATCTTTATAATGCTATAGTTTGACCACCACGTGACTAATACCATCGGGTTGAATAACACCACGAAAAGTAATGCTCTTCTAAATCCTTTGACCAAAAATTGATGAATCGTATTTTAAAAATATTTTATTATATATGCAAAAACCTTTATCAAAGGTATATGCGAACTGTTATTTTTGTTATTTACTTTTCTTTACTCTAGAATTGATCGTACTAATTGTAGATGGATATCTTCCGCATGCTGTTCTACAGTGTCAGCATAGAAGTTTGCTTATCAAATGTATTAAAAAAGTAATTACTAATCATCTCTTAAAATAACTTTTAATTAACACAAACTTCCATAAGAAGACTAGAAGAACCATGTTTTAAAACAACGAGGTTAGGTCTAGGGAAGGAGCAACAGTTGACACTCAGCACGCTATCAAGAGAATGATATTGTATACGTCATCTTATTTGTTATCTTATCTGTTTAAGAGTGCTAAACAGAAAAAAAATATATATAGAGAAGAGGCTTTGAAAACAGTCATAGGCTGATTAAATTATTTTTTTGAGATTAAATTAGTTAAGCTGTCCTTTTTTTTAATGATTTTGAATTTGTCGAAAGATACATTGAATATGCCAAAGAAAAAGTATTATTCTAAATATAAAGCCAACAATATTATCCGCTAGCTTATTCCTAATTGACCCAAATAGTTTTTCCCTTTTCGAATAAGTGCTCGTTGAATTCAACTTTTAGTTATTAGATTGAATACACAAGGAGAACGGAATAGAAGAAAAGTAAATGAATGTAAGTTATTTGAATGAATAAAATGAGAAGAAAACAAATTACTTTATACAAAAAAAATTACACACTAATTCCTCATTATTGCTGCCTTAGTTAGGACTTAAAATTATTGATTATTATTATATGGAATCAAATTAGTTCGAAGTCGACTGAATTAAAAATTTTAATTTTTTTTTTTAAATAAGATAAACTAATTCTTAAGTTTGGTATTTCAAAATGGCAGTTGCTTTAACAAAATGTTTTCTGCACTTAATAAATTCTTAAAATACCAATAATGTTCTTATTATTTTATATATTAAATATTTTTTTTTCTCATATTTACATAAACATCCCTCTCATATTTTTTTTAATAATAATAAAAATAGTATTGGATGTTGTTAAGATATTTACAATTTAATATGATTAATTTTAAAAATTCAGTTTAACATATTATTTTTAAATATTTAGTTTTTTGATAATTAATTCAATGTTACTTGAAAAAAATATAGATATTTTTTAATATTTATTAGATTTTTTTATTATTTATCAATAAAGTTTGTTAATATTTATCAAATAAGAGAGAAGTTAACGAATTTTTATTTTTATTGCACTCATTTGTGTACTTATTTGTGTAGTAACTCAGTATGAGAGAGAAAAAAATATTTAATAAATAAATTTTAAAATAATAGTAATAAAGAGATTGTTGGCATATTGAACATTTGTTAAGTGCATGAAGCAATATATATTATGCAAGAAGCAACTCCCTTTCAAAATTGAATCGGTTCTAAATAACATCATTAACCAACATGATTATAATTTATAAGGTTAAAATTATTATTTAAAATAAAAATATTAATATAATAATAATTCAAATAATAAAGATTATTCAAACAATTTAAAAGCAATTTGAAAAATGGTTTAACCTAGTCCTTTCAAAAGATGATGCAGTATAATTTAATTTATTTAAATAATTATATAATTGAATTTAATTAATTCGAACTATTACTATAAGAATCAAAGAAATTAGCTATATGAAAATAATATCGGTCAGAATATCAATTATTTTATGTTTTGTTTGGTTAAGGAAGTGAATTTGAGTGAATTTTAGATAAAAGTGGGTAGAAAGTTATGTTGTTCGAATTAAGGAAAAGATGATGACATTTGAGTAGAAAGTTTATGACTGATGTGATAAAGGTGATAGATATTTTAATTTTTTTAATTGATAAAATCGTAATATTTTATTTTAATTATTATTTTATAAATTAATTATTAATATTTTATTTTATTTTATTTTAATTAATATTTTTATTATTATGTTATAACTTTTTAAAATTGTAATATTTTAATAATAATATTTAGTATTAATGAATGTCAGACGAAAGGAGAATTACCAAGATCAACCAAAACGTATAATAATAAAGAAATGAGAGAGAGTCAACACGCTCAATGAAGACTTGAAGCCAATACAAAATCAAAGAATATTCCTAAAGCTTGAGTCCATTTTTCAAAGATTGTCTTCTACATATCTATCTTTAAGAAGTATTGCGTCAAATATCAACATTGAAATATTTATTGAATATGAGCTAAAGTTGCAAGGACCAACAACTTTACTAACATAATTACATTTAAACTCTGGCTTAGCCAATTGTAGTGTAAGGTGTGTGCTTGCCATGCTATAATATAAAAGACTCTACTACTAAGCATATACTGTTATTAATTTAGGAGATTACTTAAGGAAGAAGAGCATTTAAAAGATACATTAAATATAGCGATCAAGTTGAAGTTCATTAAATACCTAAAGATAAAGAAAAACTAAAACTCCTTAATAGATATAAACAACCTCTCAATGACTATCTTCTTCTAATGACTATAAAAAAAACCTATCATAAGATATATTATACAAAAATAATAAAAATTAATCCTCAAAAGCTTCATAAAACGATCATAATACTTAAAACAAATAAATTTTATTTGTATAATAAAACTTGTATACTTATATCTTTCGGTGTCATTTTACATTTTTCAACTAATTTATTAGTTAATTTAGTAGACATTTTTTTTAATCAAATAAGCTAGTTTATTAATTCAGAACTTATAGTAACTTATCAACTAGTTTTACTAAATATACCCTAAATATAAAATATATATTCTTAAAAGTTCAAAAATAAGTTTCAAGATTAAATTAATTAAAAACTATCATCAATTATTTTAATTTAATATCCTTTAATTTAAACTTTAGATTTAAATCTAAACATACCCACAAAAAAGTTACTCATGATGATTGCCATCTACAACATACTGTTTTGAAATAATTTTTTATGATCTACATAGCAATGTCTAATAAATTTATCTTTTTAATTTTAGTACTTTTCATGCAATAAATAAAACACAGCGACTTAAAAGGGTTCTAAATAAAGTATTTGTGTAATATATATATATATATATATATATATATATATATATATATATATATATATATATATATATATATATATATATATAAATA
>Ga0099824_1009576_pt1 | contig 11851 bp, 8 predicted proteins | sample SiratrowhiteBW_FD_76837 | JGI IMG/M metagenome (GOLD analysis project Ga0099824, IMG submission 76837) | Root nodule microbial communities of legume samples collected from California, USA - Siratro white BW | ecosystem: Host-associated > Plants > Roots > Nodule | place: USA: California... | reverse complement strand
CTGAAATACAACTTTCACTAAACAAATTGGACACCTATAGGTAAAATTTTCGTTATCCTCAAATTTTAGTAAAGTTATCGAAGTTCAACACCATCATTACATTTGTCAGGTTTTCTCTATGTCACTCCTTTATGAACCTCTCTTTCTTGAAACCTCCTTCTGCAATCCTTTCAAATTTTTTAGTTCTTTTTATCTTTTTCTTTGATTTTTGTGATCTATAGCTTTTAATTTTTTTTCCAATTACTTGCATTTTTTCTTTTTTTTTTATTTGTTGTTTTTGGTTTCTATTTTGTTATTGTTCTAAAGATTGATTTTTTTGTTTGGTTTGATTTTCAGTCGTAGGTTCCGTCTAATTTTTTATATGTTTTTTATTTGTTTTGTTTTCTTATCATTTTCTTTGATTTCGCACTTTTGTTAATAGGAACAAATATAAAAATATTTCATTTTTTTTTCTTTTGGGTATCCAAGTGTTGACATCGGGAAGTTTCAAAGGCGTGGAGCATCATTGGAGTAACAAAGGATCATCAGACCCATGTTGATGGCTAGACCAACAATTTATGATTTGCAAAGAATTATTTTATTAGAAAGATTTTTTTGTTGTATTGGAAATTTATAAGAATAAAGAGAAAGTTGTTAAGAGAGAAAAGGATTTTCACGGACTTAAATACATAGTAAAAAGTTAGATAAAACAAGTTAGTCACCTAAGGAGATATACTGATCAAATCGTGAAAGATGCAAATATTGTCATTTTGACTTTAAAACAAAGTGTTAGTATTTGTATCTTTCACGATTTGATCAGTATATCCCTTAAATAAGTAAGTTGCTTTATCTAAATTTTTTACAATATATTCAAATACGTGAAGAACCTTTTCTCTCTTAACAACTTTTGTTCTTGTGAATTCCCAAAACAATGAGAAACTTTTCTAACAAAATAGTTATTTCCAAATCATAATATAACAACTAGAAACTTTTTTAACAAAATAGTTCTTTGCAAATTATAATCTAACCATCAAATATGTTTTTAATCAATAATCAATTATGCTTTTAGTGATGCTCCACGCTTTTGGAACTCTCTATGATCTCAACACTCAATGCCCAAAAGGAGAAAAATGGAATATTATTATATTCGTTCCTATTAACAAAAGTGGGAAATCCAAGAAAATGATCGGAAAACAAAACAAATAAGGAACATATAAAAATTTTTACAGGACCTACAATTGAAAATCAAACTGTTCTCGCAAGATCCGGTTGGCTCCAGCAACAACAATGTCTTCTAGGATTGCTATTTCTTCATGCTCCAATCGCTCCAAATTACACCGTCCCGGGAAAGGGGTCCTGCAGGCACTCTGATACTCAAGTCAGTCTAGGGTTAGAGTGTGTAGGAGATATAGAATAGAGTTTAGAGGTACATTTTGTGTTGTGATCAAACATGTATTTATAGATGTAGTAATGAGCCTCAAGGGTTGGGCTTATTCCCTGTATCATTTATTTGTTAAGATATTATAACAGAATCGGGGTATTTATTATATTGATTATAACAGAATTGAGAAATTTATTATATTGATTATAACAGAATTAGGTATTTATTATTCTTGATCGTTACCCTGTCATACCTAAGGTCTGCCACGTCAGCCCTATAGTACATAAGCCCCCCAAGTCCTTGAGGATACATGGTATCTGAAAAGGATTTAATATGCTCTGGCTGTGGACAGTTTAAATGAGGTTGTTGACCGATCGTTAATGAACTATAACTCAAACCGTAATGACCAACTGTAAATAGGAGTTGAATTTTATTCTAACGAATGATCGTGGATGGACCAATGTTTTTTGAGTTTTGACGACCACCTGTGGGGGAATTGCTTGATGCAAATTCTCGCATGTTTTCTCGTTTCGCGTGTTTTCTCGATTTTCATACCTGATGTGACAGGATGGGAGATCTTAACCGTTGAAGCATTCTTGATCGTGCGGCTGATGGGAGGCCGCGTCATGGCTGGGTTGCACTTGTAAATAGTGCTTGACCCCACCACATTCTTCGTCTTTCCCGAACTTTCAACCGAGACACTCCGGCAAGTCGATAGTCGTCCTTCCTTTCTTTTAAGGAAACCATGGCCTGCCTTAGATTTTTCCAAGTATCGAACGTCTACTTCCCTTAGATTTAATTGATAATCAGGATACTGTAGCACCTTCTGTGTCAGATGGGGTCTTTGTGTTACGCTAGTGCACTCCATCCGACCTAGTTTTTTTACGGTCGGGGGGTCGTATCTGACTGACTTTTTCTATATGTACACCCGGGTGATGAAGGACTCATGCGTCCTTATATCGTTTGATGACTTCTGCTCGGGCGTACTTCGTACGTTAAATGTTGCCCTTACCCAACTTCACTCGAATAGTTGCCTGGGAAATTCTCAACACATTCTAGTGTGAAGATCCTAACAGTGTCGTGTTTGATACGTTTCCCTCTTGCTTTTGGCTTTCCTTAGCGAGGAAGTTATCGAGTTGGGCCGAAAGATGACTAAGTTTACCTTTAGCTTGGAAGAAGAAAGACTTCTCCAAAAGAAGGTCGAGAAGGACTTTCGGGAGGTTCAGATTGCCCTCTTGAAACAACATGACAATGGTTTTGAACGGGCGGTGTGGCAAGCTAGTTCAGATTGCCCTCGTGAAACAACATAACATTAGTTTTGAATAGGCGATGCGGCAAGCTGCTTTCTTCTACCAAGTTCCAGTAGACAACGAAAAGTTTGATAACGGGAAAGATATCTGCCAGGGTGAGTTGACTTCAATCATGGACATTTCAGACAAAGAGGAGGAGGAAATCGAAGTACATAATGGGACGTCCAAGGTAGGTGGAGACTTTTCGGCTCCAGATGTGGTTCTTTCTGATTAGATGTAGATATTCCTAGTCGCATAGGCTCTTTTTGATGGCTTGTATCCGACCATATAATAGTATTGACGGCTGAACTTTGGTCAGCCTTTACTTTTGTAAATGAATACTAATAACTTTTTTACTTTTCGGTCCTTATTAATCTTATTTTTTTTACTTCGTTTTAGTGTGCATTTCTTGATTGATTTCGTCGTTATATATATATATATATAGTCGGCGTGAGCGTATAATCTCTTGTAGAGTGCTCGACATTCTTGTCGAAAGCAGGGACACTCCTCATGGGCGGTCACCAGGTTTGTATGGTTAGTTAGAAGCTCGTACGTTCCTTACGGTCAGCCATGAGGAATACTTGGCCTATCAAAAACAGATACACTTCTTACGGTCAGCTAAGACGATCGAGAGTTAAGAGGTCTCATGGTAAGTCATGAGGACCACAAGGAAAGTGAAGAGGTCTCATAGTGAGCCATGAGGACCGCAAGAAAAGTGAAGAGGTCTCATGGTGAGCCATGAGGACCGCAAGGAAAGTGAAGAGGTCTCATGGTGAGCCATGAGGACCGCAAGGAAAGTGAAGAGGTCTATCAAAAACGGATACACTTCTTACGGTCAGCTAAGATGATCGAGAGTTAAGAGGTCTCATGGTAAGTCACGAGGACCATAAGGAAAGTAAAGAGGTCTCATGGTGAGCCATGAGGACCGCAAGAAAAGTGAAGAGGTCTCATGGTGAGCCATGAGGACCGCAAGGAAAGTGAAGAGGTCTCATGGTGAGCCATGAGGACCGTAAGGAAAGTAGAGGTCTCATGGTGAGCCATGAGGATCGTAAGGAAAGTGGAGGTCTCATGGTAAGCCATGAGGACTATAAGGAAAGTGGAGGTCTCATGGTGAGCCATGAGGACTGCAAGGAAAGTGAAGAGGTCTCATGGTGAGGCATGAGGACCATAAGGACAGTGGAGGTCTCATGGTGAGCCATGAGGACCGTAAGGAAAGTGGAGGTCTCATGGTGAGCTATGAGGACCGTAAGGAAAGTTGAGGTCTCATGCTGAGTCATGAGGATCGTAAGGACCAAGAGTTCCCAAGCCATAAGAACCAAAAGTTTGGGGGCCACCTTACAGTCGGTCGTCAAGAACGAGTTTCATGAAACCATAATTGACAAAATTTTAAAGACATTGTTTACTGTAACAATGACAGTAGATCGTGAACTAGTAAACCAGGTAAGTTCCCAGGAAAGAGAGGTGGGTCACCAATGGACACGCTTAAATACCAAGTCTTTCCTTGCCAGAACTTTTCTAGACAAGCACTTTTATACCACATTTTGTATCCAGTAACAATAATAGTTCCTCTATGTGCAAAAGATCAGAATAATATATAGAATGACATCGCGTGTCCGATGATAGTTGCATGACTGTTGTTTTGGGTTCTATGATCACCTTGGTATTTGTTGTAGCTTGAAAAATACCAATTAGAAAAATTCAATATATCAAAATCAAAGGGATGTCAAATGTGAGTCCCACTTGTGCAATTTAATATATAAAAAATAAGTGGAATTGCAATCAAATTCTACTCTATTGAATTGGAGACATGACAGACTATTACAACTCAATTTTACCATATAAATTTGAAGATGTGAAACATCAAATCATGTAAATAGTTCTTGTTTTCATGCATTCCTAATTTGGTTTCAACAAATTGGATCAAAATCGCTAATATGATTATATTGATTTTTTTTAATGCATAATCGGAAAAATGTTTGCTTATGTATCTGCCTCAGTATAATTATTTATTAGAAAAATACTAGCTAGTTCCAAGAGAAAGCAAATTCATAGAAAATTTTTATATGTTTTGAAAATTATCTATACATAGTCATGAAACATTATAAAATGCCAATTATACCATCAGGAGAATAACATTTTATAAGATTAGGTGGGTAATTAACAAATTCTATTGTTGCACCCATAAATAATTAGTCATACATAAGCAATGTATATCTACAATAATTTGTGAGTCTATATACGTGCAATAAATTATGTAGTTAATCAATTAATAACCATCAATAATGCTTGGAAGGGTTAACACATTTGTTGAAAATATAATTGTTGAAATTTATTGACAAACTACAAAATATATTATAATTTGATGATATTTTATATGAGTAAAAATCATATTAAGTAATTTAAGTAATAGGACCAATATGTTCTAATCCTATTTTTTAATCATTCAAATACTATTACTTACACACATGATAATTGTTAATTGAATTAACTAATATTGTGAATATTTTAAATCTCCATGTCCAAATTCGGGTACATATTCCTATTTTATTTACCATCTACTTCTTTTTAAAGCATAATCGGAAAAAGGTTTACAGATAAAAGTTCTATGATGAAGCTGAAATAATATTAAGCTTATGATTAAAGAATTAGATGGATGATTCATTTTTTTCCTTTGATAAAAATCTATTTAAAAAATATATAATTAACATGCAGTTTGAGACCACTCTATGTGCAAAGTTACAGGAGAGATTTATTATATATAGTCGTACCTTAACATAGGGAGGCTCTGCTTGGTTTGAACCCATGATTAATTGGTCACCAATTATAATATAAGATCGGTAAACATTTATATAAATTGTTAATAATGTACCATTCTGAAATTTTCATGCTTGTAAATATTCATTATGCTTTATGTCTCTCAATAAAATAATATAATTTGATATTGTAGAATTGAGATAGAGGGATTATGATGATCTTTAAAATAATAATGTTGTCATGTGGGGTAGGAAAAGTTTTACCTGGCCCCACGGTGGGCACCAAAATATTCTCGCAAGAGATCGATTGGCTCCATCAACAACAATGTTTTCTAGGGTTGCTCCTTCTTCGTGCTCTAATCGCTCCAAATTACACACCCAGGAGGGGTCCTGCAGGCACTCCGACGCTCAAGTCAGTTTAGGGTCAGAGTGTGCAGGGAATATAGAATAGAATTTAGAAATACTTTTTGTGTTGTGATCAAACCTGTACTTATAAATGTAGTAATAGACCTCAAGGGTTGGGCTTATTCCCCGTATCAATTATTTATTTGTTAAAATATTATAACAAAATTGGATATTTATTATATTGATTATAAAAGAATCAGGAAATTTATTATATTGATTATAACAAAATTAGGTATTTATTATTCTTGATAGTTGTCCCATCAAACCTAAGTTTTGCCATGTCAGCCCTATAGTACACAAACAAAAAAAAAATCAATCTCTAGAACAATAAGAAAATAGAAACCAAAAACAACAAATAAAAAAAAAGAAAAAGTGCAAGTAATTGAAAAGAAAATTAAAAGCTATAGATCACAAAATCAAAGAAAAAGATAAAAGGCTAAAAGGTTCGGAAGGATTGCAGATAGAGAGTTTCAAGAAAGAAAAGTTCATAAGGGAGCGACATAGAGAAAACCTGACGAATGCAATGATGGTGTTGAACTTCCATGACTTACTAAATTTTGAAGAGAAGAAAGGTATTTTAAAGGTAACGAAAATTTTACGAGTGTCCGATTTGTTTAGTAAAAGGTGTATTTCATTAGTTTTAATTAGTTAATTTGTTATCTTGTGAATCTTGATTAATATTATTTTAATTATTATATTTTCTTAAATTTAATATTTATTTATTTTACCTAAAATTTTGGATAATTTTGTTACTCTATAAATAATTAATACACTCCGTTTAAATATCCTATTACCAAACTCAATAGATTACCAAAAATATTGATGGTTCAATTCCTATCATCTTATTTTAAATAGAAATTATTAATACACTCTGTTTAAATATTCTATTACCAAATCCAATTATAGATAACCGAATATATTGATGGTTCAATTCCTATAATCCTATTTTAAATAGAAATTATTAATAAAATTTCTCTCTCCCCGTGATAAGTTTATAAATATAAATAGTATCTCAATCTTAAAATTGGAAATGCGATACATTTTTTTTATTATCTCCATGTCTTAGTAATCGACAAATAAAATAAAATATTTTTTTATGCGTCCAATTATTTAGGACCTTGAAGTTATTTCATGTTCTTTATATAAATTATTTAATATCAATTAGATACTAAATTTTGTTATGATATATCGGTTACTATTATTTTTTTTAATAAGATTACATAAAAGATAAGTTTTGTTAATGTTTAAGTGAAATATTATAATTTATTTAAAAAAAGTTTATCTTTAGATTTAATTTGATCTTTAACTATTTTTTTCCTAAAAAAACCTATTTAAACTAGTATAAATTTCATCTTCAATGTTTCACATAATACAAGTTTAAATTTTAATTTTTATGAAACCAAACACTTAAGATCATAAAATTTTACTCTTACCATTGTGATTAACATGAGTTATTGTGATTATTACAAGCTATTCTCGTACTCAATTCAAAATAAGTTAGTTTATCATACTAATCAAATATATACTATCAAAATTATGCAACTATCAATCTAAATGAATTACCATACAAATCTTGTTTATTTTCATATTTCAACATTAACCACCAACCAAACATAACTCTACAACTAATAAAAATTCAAGTTTTTAACATTCAAATGAAATTATGCATCTTTGATCTTTAACTATTTTTGTTTTCCTAAAAAACTATTTAAACTAGTACAAAGTATAAAGAGAGAAAAAGTTCTTCATTGACTTGAATATATAATAAAAAATTAGATGAAGAAATTTATCCATCAAATAATTGAAGATGCACAAATTGATATTTTGACTTTTGATTTTTATCATTAAAATTATGATGAGTAACTTGCTTCAATTTTTTTACCATCTATTTAAGTCGTGAAGAATTTTTTCTCTTTTAGCAACTTTTCCTTTGTTCTCATAAATTCCCAAAAAGAAGGAGAAACTTTTCTAACACAAATTATAAATTGTTGGTCTAACCATCCAAATAGTTTCATGATACCGTGCTCATTCAGTGATGCTCCCACGTTTTTGAACTCCCGTGATCTCAATATTCAGTAACAAAAGAAAACAAATGAAATATTTTTATATTTGTTCCTATTAACAAAACTGATCGTGCGAAAACAAAGAAAATGATCGAAAAAAAAAAGAACATATAAAAATTAGACGGGATCTACAATTGAAAATCAAAACAAACAAAAAATCAATCTTTAAAATAATAAGAAAAAAGAAACCAAAAACAACAATAATAATAAGAAAACAGAAACCAAAAATAAGGAAAAAGTGCAAGTAATTGGAAAAATATTAAAAGCTATAGATCACAAAATCAAAGAAAAAAGATAAAAAGCTAAAAAAATTTGGAAGGATTGCACAGAGAGGATTTCAAGAAAGACAGATTTATAAGGGAGCGACATAGAGAAAACGACGAATGCAATAATGGTATTGAACTTCCATACTAAAATTTGAAGGGAAGAAAGGTATTTTGTAGGTAACGAAAATTTTATTTATAGGTGTTGGATTTGTTTAGTGAAATGGATGTTTTATTAGTTTTAATTGTTAATTTGTTATATTGTGAATCTTGATTAATATTATTTTAATCATTATGTTTTTTTAATTTTAACATTTATTTATTTTTACCTAAAATTTTGGATAATTTGTTACTCTTTTAATAATTATACACTTCATTTAAATATCCTAATACCAAACCTAATTATAAATAACGAAAAATATTGATGGTTTAATTCCTATAATCCTATTTTAAATAGAAATTATTAATATAACTTCTTTTATAATAAGTTTATAAATATAAATAAATATCTCAATCTTAAAATTGGAAATGCGATACATTTTTTTTTATTCTCTCCATGTCTTAGTAACCAACCAACAAAATAAAATAATTTGTTTATGTGTCCAATTATTTAGGACCTCGAAATTATTTTATGTTCATTATATAAATTATTTAATATCAATTATATTATTAGATACTAAATTTTGTTTTGATATATCGGTTACTATTATTTATTTTAATAAGATTACATAAAAGATAAGTTTTGTTATAAGTGCTTAAGTATAATATTATAATTTATTTTTAAAAAAAGTTTATCTTTAGATTTAATTTGATCTTTAACTTTTTTTTTTCCTAAAACAACTATTTAAACTAGTACATAAGTATAAATTTAATATTAATATATAAAGGATATATTTCGATAAAAATATTGATAATAAAGTTACAACTGTAATTAAAGATTCATTTATATATTTATTAGATTAACTAGCGTCTATTTAACAGCGAGTTTGAATGTTTAAAAATGTAAAATTATCTTTTATTTTTTATTTAAATTCTAAAATTTAAAATTTAGAAGATAAGGAACATAATATAATATATATATATATATATATATATATATTAATATTAACACTGATAAAAATATAGATAAAATTAATAAATGTCGAAATATTAATATTAATAATAATTATACTATTAATAATAATAATATTGGTAATATACTAATAATATTATTTATGATAATAGTAATTATAATAATAATAATATTAATTATTAATATTATATACTAAAAAATTTATACATAAATTAACTATATATTCAGATTCATAGTCAATGCACTAATCATCTACAAATTTCATCAGTTTGTAATAATTTGTTGGTAACTTTGAAATTTCTTGTAGTGATAACCAAGTCTTGAAGTATAACTAAGGAGAAATAGTGACATAAAAGGAGATCTTGATATCCCATCAAACTTAAATTTCATAACTGGGACATGAGCATCCAAAAAGTCAAATTGTTAGCATTTACATCTTTCATCATTTGATAGTACATCCCCTTAGGCAAGTAAGTTGATTCACCTAATTTTTTATTATGTTCAAGTCAGTAAAGTAGCAGCTTCTTCTTTGTTCTTATAAAGTCTTTATGAAGTCTTAAAACAGCGAAAAGCTTTTCTAACTCAATAGTTCTTTGCAAATTATAAACTGTAGGCGTAGCCATCAAAATGAGTTTCATGATACTGGATTCCTTCAACGATGTTCTTCTGTGTTTAGAGCTTGCCATGATCTCAACACTTAAATATCGCACAGAAAAAAAATGGAATATTTTTATATTTGTTCCTATTCTTCTCTTCAAACAAAACTAATCCCAGAAAAAAAAAAAAAAAGACACGTTTAAATAAAATAGACAGGAATCCATGATTGAAAATCCACCCAAATAAGAAATCAATTCTTAGAAGAATAAGATTAGAGAAACCAAAACAACACTAAAAAGGGGAAAGTGCAAGTAATTGGAAAAAATTTAAAAGCTTCACAACATTAAAAAGAAAAAAAGAATAAAGAAAGGAACATTTTAAAGGTTTGGTAGGGATTGGAGAGAGAGATGGGTTAAAAGAAAGAGAGGCTAGGAAGGAAGGAAAGGAGAAAGAAAAAACGCAATAAATGCAATAGTAGTATTGAACTTGCGAGACTTTGAGTAAAATTGGAAGGGAAGAGAGATATTTTGAAAGTAAAAAAATTTTGCCTGCAGAGGTTAATTTGTCGAGCAAGAAATGTATTTCTGGGGCTCAATTTAGTTGATTTGTTCTCTTCTAAATCTTAATTAATTAATATTATATAATTTTTATATTTTTCTAATTCTAATATTTCTTTACTTAGCAAAAATATAGATAGTTTTATTATATCTTTTTGTTAATCATATACCTCATTTAAGTATCTTATTGTAACCCGACTCCCGTATGATAAGAACAACAAAAAAACACTCCTTTTTTCACTCTCTCTCTCTATCCTACCTTTGAACCTCCATAGCTCTTTCTTCCTTCTCTCTTGATTTTCACCTTTCATATTTCATCTATTTCAGATTCTGATCAAGTCCTACAGTAGCTGAGGATCTTAGGATTACTTTAAACTGATCAGAATTTCAAACAGAGTAAATCTATATTTGTTCTAAAGATCTCTTATTTTCTATTTTTCATTAAGTTTTTTGTCATCAATATTGATGAGAACAGTTCAGAAAAGTGCTCCTCTCAACTTGATTAAGGTTATACTAAAAGTTGATGTTATTTGAAAAACTTGTTTTGGATCCCTAAAGTTGGACCGGAGTTATTGCCTGATCGGAGGAATTGGTAGGAGATCGTTGTCTGAGGTAAGGGGAGCTAGCAACTTATTTTTATACTAGTTAGTTACTTTAAATATACCTATAGGACAGAAGATTTGAATATGTGATTATCAGTGCTCAAGTCTTTCTTGCAAGTCTGACTGGTCCTTAAGCACTGAATGAATTTGATTGTTTGTTTTGACTTAGTATGATTAACTTTAAGTAATTTGAGTAATTAAGTATTGTTTTGATGATGGAAAGATACTTGCATAATATGATTTGTAGATTGAATGAGTATTGATGTGAATGATGAATTGATGTCATACATTTGGGATAATGTATGAGTTATGCTCCTTTGTGTACATTAAGTTTAGTACACCTATGTTTAACAAAGATCCTCTAGCTTCACTGATGATTTAAGTCACATAGACTAAGATATCAGGTGGTGAGAAGCTGTGAGGGAGTTCATACACACCGAGACCGTCGGTGAGACTCGGTATTAGATGTTTGAGCTTACTCTGATCATTTCTCTTAGATTCGAATGACAGTCTAAGTCTTGGGTATTGGATTAGTCCTTTCTCTTAGATTCACTGGTAATCTAAGTCTTGGGTATTGGATTAGTCCTTTCTCTTAGAATTGCTGAATCTAAGTTCTGGGTATTGGATTAGATGTTAGTTTCTGGTAGGGGTATACTTAATGGGTCTTTCGAAAGATGATGTATGACCTATGTGTATTGATGTGGTCCATGTGAGACCTTTATGTATGATGTTTGACATGAGTACTTGAAATGAAAAAGGAAAACCTATATTGAAACTTGATATGCTAGACTTTAAAGAAATTCTTATGACTGAGATACTCTATTCTATTTGCATGTAGTTAGTATGTTATAAACTTTCAAGTTTACTAGCTTACCCTTGCTTTTCATGTT
>Ga0099824_1009571_pt1 | contig 11859 bp, 4 predicted proteins | sample SiratrowhiteBW_FD_76837 | JGI IMG/M metagenome (GOLD analysis project Ga0099824, IMG submission 76837) | Root nodule microbial communities of legume samples collected from California, USA - Siratro white BW | ecosystem: Host-associated > Plants > Roots > Nodule | place: USA: California... | reverse complement strand
ACATATATATATATATATATATATATATATATACATATATATATATATATATATATATATATATATATATATATATATATATATATATATACCACCTATAATCAACTATTTATGTAATAATTATAATAATATTTTATTTATAAATCTAGTTGATTTATGTGTTCTTAATATACTATTAAAATCAAGTTTTTAAAGGTTATTTAAACTATGAAATAAGTTGTTAAAGGGATATTCAAACAATAGAGGGTGTGAAAATATATTTTTGAAAATTTAAACAGTTATAGAAGTGTAGGAGGAGCAATTAAATTGTCGTTAATTTCGTCTTCTTTTTCAGTGTAGAAGAAGCACCAAGTCAAGAATAATGCTATTAACACTCTACTTTTTGCCAGTAGCAGGAATAGGAATCGAATTAAAGCTGGGAGAACATGGAGATCGTCAGCAGCATCATCCACGTCTCTGGCAAATTAGTAAAGTGCTTTCAATAATTTCACCATTGGGAAGGAAAAAAACCCAGAAATTCTTGTTTCTCTGGGCTCCAATTTTGTTCCCAATATATACGAGGGTTTCACCTTGGGAAAGATGGAACCACCCCACATGAAAGCATCTTCTTGCACCCGCGATTAGGTTTGTGTGTAACCATTAATTCTAACTAGAAAAAAGAGGTCCATAAAGATTTTGAAAGGAAAAGCTGAATGTAAACACCGAGTTGTAGCATCTCCGAATAGCAACCCAAGAAAGCTTGCCTTTCCTAGTCAACACAAAAAGTGGTGCATGACTGAATCTGCTAGTATAATGCTGAGATACAATTAAACTTGCGCTAAAAGCACCTAATGTTCAGTTATATGATGTTGACAAATACAACTCTAACGAGTTTTAATGATTTAGGTTAGGTTGTCAGCGTGTTTAGCTGGAAAACCAAAGGCGTACTTTGTACACAACTTTGCGTTAACAGATGAAACAAGAGACAGACAAACAAATTATTGTTCACCTGTTTACTATTTCACTTATAAAAAATATACTTTTCATAAAATAATGTCCAAGAAGTGCACTTTAACTGTAACACTTTTTTGAAGAAAAAGTTAGTATTTTTCTTGAATGTTAAAATTAGTAAATAGAAAATTAAAGAAAAAAACTATTATATAATTTACAACAATTGCAAACGAGAAGAACATTGCAAGCAAGATGTAGGCTTTACTAGCTTTATATGATATGGTTACTAACTCTAAAGTGATTTATGAAATTCTTCTGACTGATCAACACTCAGACCTCAGAATTTGGATAAGACCCTGGGAACGAGATGAGCATGAGTCCTATGTTACATGGGCTTCAAAGCCACCGGCAAATCATGTAAGAAACACTCCAGCAGGAAATTCAAATGACAAGGAGAAATTAATATTCTGCTTTTGAAAGCATGCTAAAATTAATTATTTAACTAAATGGAAAACTTCACTAGCTACACTAATAGATTGCTTCTACGTTGGAAAAACAATGTTTTCTGACAGAAAAGAAATTATACGTTATCATCTGAATTAAGTATTGAGCTGTATACCCAACCAGTCACCATGAAATCATAGTGCATGCACGATAATATCCGAACGGATAGATTCTTTTATTAGATCACATACTTCTGCATACAGACATAGAAGCAATCATTCTACAATATAATATCTAATATAATATGTTCTGACATCATCATGCTGGTGAACCTCGACCAATCAATTAGGATTTATTCAAATCAAGACAGCCTGCTCTTTTGGGAGACCTTTATTTATTTACCAGTTTATATCAATGGAATTGTAGGTCTAATGCTGATAACTCATATATATAGAAATACTTTTCAATTTTTAAACTTTGTAAGACCTACAAACACCAAAATGCAGCATGAAGTGTCAAATCTACGAAATGAAAGTCATATATGATATAGATAACTAGTCAAATCATAACAGAAACTTCTAATAGATCAACTGGGGCAAATTTAGAAGTATACACAATTATTAATGTCAGCTGGGCTTCTAACTGGTATCAATGCCATCACCCTTCATTAGAAATGGGAAGAGACAAGTGCTAAGAGTGAATACACACATACTGTCCTTATATAAAATAAAATAAATAAATGATTAAATGATTGCTCCCTCAGTGTTTATATAAAATCATTTCACCCGTCATTTTTCCATCATATTAATTACCGCAAGTCAATCCCTCAATCCCTAAAATCTGGAAGATTCTTCTAAAAAACGTTGTATTATGGATATTTTTTACAACACTTTCTATAACATTATTTTTTTTTTTCTTTGTTGCATCACTTACTAAAGTACACAATCTCTCTCTTCAGTTTTTATCTGATGGTTATAAAAACTTATTGTAGTATAATAATTGCTCTAAATGAAGTATTCACAGATAAAGCACAATGTATGGTTCACAATATTTCTCATAAGCTTTGACTTTGGAGCCAGTTATCCATACATTATGTAATTGGGTCTATAGAAGATGTATCGTGAGATATATATGAAAGCATGTGTATTTCATTGATACTATAACCAGATCAGTTTATGGAAACTGATCAAACGACTGGGTGGCCATTCATGAGGAGGTGAGAGCATGCTGCATTGATCAGAAGAGAAGGTTAAGGAAAGTTCAGAAATCGTAGCCTTTATATTTGTTTTACTTGTTTTAGTTTTCCTTTTACAACAATATGCTCTAGTATGTTATGCCATATGCTGTATTCCTTACACATAAAATGCAGTGTTCCCCTATATACGTATAGTTTTCCTGCATGTGCATTAAATATGAGCACATTGATAAGTAATATTTCCCATTTTAAATTCAACGTCACGTCTATGCAAAGTTAGATAATGGAATTACAGTATCATCACATGGGAAGAGGGAAAGAGAGAGAGATCTTTCACCTTTAAAACTGGAATATGCTCGTGCATGGTTGGACCCGCCCCATCCAAAATATGAAGGAACTAAACAAGTTTTCTTCGAGGTTAGTCGTTCAATCCAAATAAAGATCAAAACTGTCTTTCCAGTTCAATTAACCAGATAGCAGACGGGTAAACAGGGAAAAAAGCAGTTTCCAAGTTCAAAACCAACCGAAAACAAAGTGTGGTATATTCATCACGAAAGAGGGGCTCGACAAAATTATAAAAAATAAAATATTATAATATTGCAACTGATCAAACAAAAGAAAAACACCCTACACCAAACTACAACATTAGAACCAGATGTGTCCTTATATCGTACAAAGCTAAGAAACAAATAACTTTAGCTGGTTTTCAACTAGGAGAAGAAGAATGATCTATTTTTGAACTAACCATTGATAATTTGCACAAAAAAAAACATCCATATATATTTTTTCTCTCGTTCTCTCCTGTCTTTTCTTTTTTTCTCTCTCACTTCAATATGAGTGTCAAATTTACCTCTAGGCCTTGTTCTGAAGAACAATAACATCAAATGATAGAAACACAAAGTTGGTGAAAGAGAAGTATGTGGAATACAATCCGCATAATCCCCATATTGTTTTTCCTTTTTCAAGATCTTGTGTGAGGGAAGAATTGCGTACCACTGCCACCCATGAAAGTGTTGACTGGAGCTGAATACAAGGAGGAAGGATCAACAAGTGCCCCAGAAGAGACAACGCCAGAAGCAGTGAGGTTCAAGGGCTGAGCTCCAGCAACACCAGCAGAGGTCTCCCCGGCCATGTAATTATTACTATTGTTACTGTTATTATTATTGCTATTCTCAGGACCGTAGTCATAAAGGATTCCTTTGAACACATGTCCCCCAATGTTCACAGCCGTTTGATATGCATACCTGTCATCAGCATCCTCCACGCAGCTAACCCTCACGCACCTGAACTCAGCAGGAGAACTCACCACAGAAGGAAAATGCCCTTCTTCTAACCCTTCTTTTTATTTTTCAACACATACAGAAAAAAAAGAGAAACAACATTAGGCATGTAGCTACATGATCCATAGTTTGAGAGAAAAGCAACAGACTGAAAAAAAAAAAGGTCTTTTTACTGAAAAACTAGAACCTAATCATCAACAAAGAAAGAAAGTAGAGGAGGCGACTGGATGTGCGTGGAAGTGAGAGAGAGAATGTGCTAAGAAAGAGGAGGAAAAACAGTTTCTTGCTGTCAATCCATTCATTCGTCAGGGCTAATACATAACAGTGTTTTGGGAAAGGGAAAGGGCTAAAGAAAAAAAAAATCTAAAAAGAGAGAAAGAAGAAAAGCTGATATATGAAAATGGTGGATTTTGGTTCACACGCAATCGATACGGTTCCATTGTTTGCAGGTATACTTCCAAAACTTTCTCACCAGTCCCTCGATATCTTTTCAGAGAATTTCCCTGGCGAAAGATTCTCTTCTTTTCTTTTCCTTTCCTTTATTTCCCCACTCTCATTCATCACTCAATCACAGAAACTGCGAGTCCTTCTGTGTGCATCACTGTGAACAAACAAAGACAAAACAAGAAGAACTGGGAGTGAATTAGTTGGTGGGTGAGGAAGTGAGCGTTTTATGTACCTGACGAGGGCAAACGAGTGCAAGCAGTTGGGTCTCTTGGCCGTTTGGAAAGGTCTCTCTGTTGCTGCTGCTGCTCTTGCAACGCAGCGAGCTGTTGCTGACGCTCGCGACGTTTGGAAGCGGGAACCCAAGTGCTCTTGACATGGGTTTGGCACTCGTAGCCACGGCTCTTGCAGCACGTTCTGCACCGCATGTGAGGACAATCTTTTTTCGCTTGGTTCCCGCAGTCCTGGCAGCTTATTCCACCCTCCGCCGCGCGCATCGCCACAAACGCTGATCTAGACGAGGAGTGATCATCGGAGACGCCTCGGCTGGGTCCCACACCGGACAAGTAAAGATCTCGCTGCAGGAGGGGTCGCGCATGTGGGGGCATCACATGCTGCTGCTCCTGCTGCTGGTTCCATAGCTCGAACCCTCGGTAGGATGAAACGTCGTCGTTTTTGCTGTACCAGAATAGGGTCTCCGCTGCAGGAATCTCGTTGTTGTTGGTACCGGTGTCTTGCTGGTTGTTGTTACTCCCTCTCCCTCCGCCTAATGAGAACAAACCCGCCATTGTTCTGCACCTGACCCGAGCTTCAATTGTGGCCCAAAATCCATATCAGAAAACTAGATGGCTGTGGGTTTGATATTGAAAAGAACAAGATGAAGAAGAAAGAAGCAAGCATGTAAAAAAAAAAAAAAGAAAAAAGAGAAAGAGAAACAAGAGAACACGGGTATAAGTTGCCAGTGGTAACTATTGGTTGAATTAATTCTCTGGGTTTTGAGCTTTGAATGAGGCGTGGGGTTGAGAATTGGGATTTGGGGAGTGAGAAGATGAGGAGAAGAACAACAACAATAAATATAATACAAGTAATAATAACAATAGCAACTGGAACTCGTTGAATTTATGTTGAGGAAATTACAACAACAGTGTTGGTTGGATTTTGTGTTGTGTAATAATAGTGTGTTCTCCACACACAAACACAAGGAAGCAGAAACACAAAACAAACACCGGTATTTTAATTTAAATTTGAGAAGAAAATAATGAAAATGGTTAAAATATTTGTAAAAGAGTGTGTTGGGTGTTGTGTTGTGTTGTTGTTATAGCATGTGATTATGGGTATGGGTTAGCCGTTGTGGTTGGAGAAAGGGTAATTGAAGCTTCGTTGGTTAAGGACAGGCGTCGAACAGTGTCGGGCAGCGTTAATCGCGCTTTCAATTCTTCGGTCACTCTCGGAATTCAGCGTTTGTTTGTAATTGTGGTTGTATGTATATGTGTGAATGAATGAATTGAATATATGCATTATATATATAGATATATATATATATATTTATGCATTTATAATAATAAAGAGTATAGCACAGCACCAACAACAGTACCACAGTTTTTTACAGCTATCGCTGCACTGCAAACGCCGCCATGCCCCTCTCTTTCTCTCTGCAACCCTCTGATGCTCCTTCAATTTAATAACCCCCTCACACTCTCTCTCTCTCTCTCTGATTTTTCTGCAGAGTTTATGAGCTCTTTTTTTAGTTCTGAGCAGTTCCTCCTTTTGTGTCTGAAGCCTGTGTGTTTAAGTTCGCACGATGACAAAACCACTACACTACACTGCACAGTAAGTAAGTACTCCCTTCCCCTCTCTCTCTCTCCTCAACAATGCAACCGAATGAATGTAATGTCATCCATCTCATCCCCACCGATGCTACAATTTTCCCATGTTCCTTCAACGGCTCCGATCCCTGCCACGTGTCACAGAAACAGCTTTCTGCGTCCCTCGTCCTTTGCACCGGAAAACCCGCTGCTTTTCGTGACACATTGCCCCTTTTGTGTCCATTAATTTATGGTTTTCGCTTCCATTAAAATAAAATTCTCTTGTCCCCTCCTTAATCCTTCTTACCCTTTACCTCACTCCTCACATTTCACATTATCTTTTTCATGCAAACCTATTAATCAAATCACACATTAAATTAACCATCATGCTTCTCTAAAACGAAAAACTTTACTCTTCATGTAATTTAATAAGTGTTTTAGCTGACTTAATCCCTTCTTATGTATTCTTTGTCACAATGAAGTAATAAAACAGTGGGGTGATTAGTTATATATTATATTTGAGGTAGAGATTTGGACGGGTGAAAAAGAGGCAACCAGATCGAATTTCCATGAAAATAATCATGTGGCCTCAAACAAATATGCGTTCATACAGGGGAACACAGCGCCACCAAATTGTCATAGTACCTTTTTCCTTTCTTTTTCAAATTTCCTATTTCTTTATGCAACCTTTGCTTACAGTAATTTTTCGGTAACTACAGTGTCAACAAGTATCATCAGAGTTAATGCAAAATTAAAAATAATATTATAACACAACTTTTATAATTTCTTTTTCTAATGGAACTTCTTTTCTAATGAATTCAAAGAAATTTTTAAAATATTACTACTTTCAGGATATGTATTATACAATGTGTGTTTTTAGATCATACAGGTTTTGTCATTCCTTGACTCAAGTAGTTGTTAATAATAATGATCTAAATGCTTTTTACCATCTTCTTTGTATCCTTTTGTTTATAGTACTAAATTCAAAATCTTAAATGCTTTTATTTTAAAAATATTAAATGCATTTACTCTTCATTGAATACTTCTTCTAAACTATACAAGCTTGTACTTACTTTAAAATTTTGGTGTTAAATATTTTTTCTATTTTCAATAAAATAAATACTTATCCTAAGTTTGATTCCATTAAATTACATTTTATATTTTTCAGTTTTTTTAAAATATAATAAATAAATATAACAGCAACAATAATAATATCTAAATAATAAAAACTAAAATAAAATAATATTATAATAAAAATACTTTCTGATTTATTTTTTTCTGTTCCAAATTATTTTCATTTCTACTCAATTCTTATATTTTGTTTCTTTCTTTTTATTCTTTTCTCTTTCACTCATTCACTTCTAATCCTTCCCTCCAAACCAGACATTAAATTATCAATAAAATATACTTATTAGCTCTTTAACCACTATTCTAGGTGCATATATGCACAAATTATTACAAATACTCTTATAATAATCTCAACATGAATTCTACTGGAAACTTTATTTTAATCTTAATACATTTTGTTCTTTAAATTGTTGTTGTAAGGATTTTTATCAGCAAATCATAAATGATTTATACTTGTTTTCTTATTTAATAAAAACTAGTAATATCTAATATTAAATGTTTGTTGACTAGTACCTTTAATCAACCTATTAAATGGCGCTCTATTTTCTATAACCCAACAACATAGTAACTATAAAGATTATTTTAGTTTATTTTAGTCATGATTGAAGATAACAAGAAAAAGTTGAATTAGAGGATAAGATGCACCTAAGTAATTGTATATTTAAGATTAAATTTAAATTATTAGAGTTAATTTAAATATATATATATATATATATATATATATAATTAAACATGTTGAGCTTTAAACATTTAGAAAAGTCTCATTAATTAATGAACTGATTTATTTAATTATTTATTTATAGTTTTAATTAATATATGTTTTAAACATACTTTTAATTTATTCATATTTCACTTTTTCCTAGCCTTTAAAAAACTATAGGCTTACTAACCCATTCAGAGGAATGTTGGCCTACTTAGGGATATAGGCTACTTAGTCTATTTATAAATATTATTAAACAATAGGCATTTAAAAATATTTTTGGATCAAATTTTGAAAAATGATACATATCAAGTAAATAAGGTCAATTTGCTTTTAATGTGTAAGAAACTAAACCTGTTTTTAAGAAATAATCTGGTTTGACATGATTTGTTTCCACTCCTAATTAAAGTTGTTGAATTTAATTTTAAAAATAATAATTTTTATGAATCATTTGAGACTTGACTGTTATTAGTAAAAAGTGTACAAACCCTAAACAAATTAATATAGGATCCATGATTAGATCAATTTGAAGAAAGATCAGCTAATTAGGTTTACAAAGTGTGAAATTTATTAAGACAATTTAAAGAAAAATGAAAATTGGAAAAAAATACTCAAAGTGTCTCATTGGTTATCAAGCATTTAAGAAGGCCCATTTAAAAGGTACACCATCCAAGGACTTTCTAGAAGACAAAAACTTCCTAAGAGCATTTCTACTTAAAAGGGTTCAAGTCAACTCACCTGCAAAACAAATTCATCAAGCTCTGTGCACATCACTCAAAAAAGGGACGTGGCATAAGGACTTCCACTATAATATGCTCTAATCTAAGTTAATAACAGAAAAATTCCTATAAAGTATTTTAGAACCATTACAATATAATCCTGTCATTTCAGCAGTTTAAAACAGTTTTTCAGCATGAATATGTATATTTATATTTATTATAATCTATATTAAATACATGTGACAAGGCTTAAAATTTTAGACATTGCACCAAACAAACTCTTAACTTTTCTCAAGAGTCTGTAATGGCAAATAAGAAAAGTAAATTTTACTACACACCAACTGTATTCACTTTTCCTTCTCAAACCCGCCACCCACATTCAATTTCTTCTTTTATTCACTGTACACTCTTAACAAGTTATTTTATAGAGATTCATTTATTAGTCATTATTGTATATGATTCTCTAGGTAAGTTTATTATTTAAGGGTCCTCATGCTAAATAAAGAAGAAATAGATATATGATTTCATTTTAAATCTCTCTCTTATTTCATTTTTTCTTCAACTAAAAATATTAACTTTTTTATTTCTATATATTTCTTTTCTCTCCAGTTTATCTTCTCTCAACAGAAATAAGATAGATGTGCTCTTAAGTTTCATTTAAACCATAATCTAAAAGACTATTATTGATTTGAACTAGTTAATAGCTTTTTAAATATGTGTATATGGTTTAAAACAATATTCAATTCTTTATTACATGTGCTGTGTTTTCTACCTTTCATATAAGACTCAATAAAAAAAAGAAGAGAAAACAAAAAATGGTCTGTTCTGATGCACTCAACAGAACATAAGAGGAACAAGGTTGACTTGGTGAATTCCAACAATGGATAAAACAACATATGTTGGGTGCTGCAAGAAAAAGGCAGCCTCAAGTTTTCACAGTGGTTTAGATAAAAGAAAGAAGAAAAGAAATAAATTTGGCTAGTGACAGTTAGCGATGAGGCGAGTAGAGGTAGGTTTTAGGGTTAACAAAGGAGCAGTGACATATTACTATTGGTGGTAGTTAAGGAGTGGTTATAGACATGGAAAAGGCTTATTTTGTGGTATTTATGGAGTTGATGGTGGAAGACAAATTGAGGGCATGGCCCTTTGGGTAGTGTCAACTCAAGGAAACCAGTGGCTGTAGGCTGAGTGCTTTAGGAATAGATTTTGGTGGGTTAGGTCACTGATGCAAGAAAGAGTTGCAGAACAGAAACTATATTGAGATTGCATGCTTCATTTCCGTACGTGGTTATGCTGGTTTCTGGATATCATATTCTGAGGGATGAACAAGAAGAAGGACTCAACCACAATTTTCAAGCTTTTAAACCCTCAACTGCAAATATATTAAAGTGTGTACCCAATGCAATGCTTGTACTTGTGGTCTATGTCTATGTCTATGTCTAAGATGCACCAAATAGGTTTGAACAGTATTAGGTACCAAAATCCAATTGAAAATATAAACTTTTACGCATAATAACAGTTTGACAAGTTAATTTTTCAACATATTTAAAAACATTTATTTTGTTTTATCTGACTATCTTCCTTTCCTATCCAATATTTTTATATTTTTCTTTTTTTTCTCAACTCATTCTACTTTTATCACTTTCAATTTCTCTCTTCCTCCTCATCTTACAAGATACTTTGGTGAACCAGTTTACAACTGATGAGAGGAAGGGATAGAAAAAAAAAATGAAACGATTGGGCAAAGCAAAGTGATGAAAATCTGATGATAATATCAGTCCCACCAATGATATAGGAATAGGAGAAAAATAAGAAAAAACATAGAAGTTATCTTTTTAAATCAATAAATGACACTTTATAATATTATTGCTGGGAAATAAGGATTACATTTAACTATTCATGATTTTAGTCAATTGTACTAGAATATGTGGTTGGATATGTTGACTCTAATAATTTTTAAATATTAATAGAAAAATATATAATATAAAAGATTATAAAAAATTATAATAGTAATTTAGAAGTTTTTTTATTTTTCTAATTTAACATATAAAATGAGTTATTTATTATTTTTGAGAATAAAAATTATCAAATTTAATAATAAAGGATAATATATCATTTACCAATTAATAAATATATTCAAAAATTTTCTGGTTGAATTTAGTAATCATTAGTTATTTATACTTTTAATACTATAAATATAAAACAATTATTTATTACGTATATTTGAAATAATTTTTTTTATATATATGATTTGAAACATTACTAACGTTACATACATACTTTTTATTATGTTGGTTATAATATATTATATACCAATTGATGACATATACTTTTGTGATGGATGTATTTATGATATCCTCAGGTTTTGATGGCTAAATAGTTGAAAAGTTATCATCTTAGCAAAGATATAGCTAACTATTATTAGGCAACTCAGAGGTCAAACTTGTTGGGATGCAAGAAACTTAACAATACTTTTATTAATGATAAGCTAAGTTCTCAACAATGTACTAATTTTGTGAGACAATTTATTGTTACTTTTGTGGCTGGCTTACTTATTAACATTTGTTTTTAAAAACTATTATAACAATTACTTATTAACATTTTAGTTTTAAAAACTGTTATAACAAGATTGTGAATACAAATAGAGATATATATGAAAAATTTTAACTATGAGATTTTAGTAATAAAATGAAAGATTTTATGATTTTATATACTATCTCTTATTAAATATTTAGCATAATTATAGCACAGTAAAATTATTGTAAGATGTTGAATAAAATTATTGTGGATGTGATTTTATTTTAGATTGTTCAGTCCGCCAGCTATTAGATGAATGTATATAGTTTAAATAAGACCTGACCTTCTCAATTAAAAATTAATATAATTAATATTTTTAGCTTGTTATGTGTGTTTTTGATGGTAACAACACTTAATTAAAATTAATATAATTAAAATGTATCTTATCTTTTTAATATTAGTGTTTATTTTATTTGTGAACTGATTTTAATTAAAATAAATTTTAAAAAATTAAGAATGTTTTTTTATCTTATTGAGTGAATGAGTTTTAATTAAAATAAAACTTAATTAAAACATTTTTAATCTGCATCTTTTTTTTCATAGAGTTTGTATACATATGTCTTTATATATATATATATATATATATATATATATATATATATATATATATATATATATATAATTTTTTTTTTTTTTT
>Ga0099824_1009567_pt1 | contig 11863 bp, 9 predicted proteins | sample SiratrowhiteBW_FD_76837 | JGI IMG/M metagenome (GOLD analysis project Ga0099824, IMG submission 76837) | Root nodule microbial communities of legume samples collected from California, USA - Siratro white BW | ecosystem: Host-associated > Plants > Roots > Nodule | place: USA: California... | reverse complement strand
TGGGTATGTTTTTACTATCAGTGGAGGACCTGTATGTTGGAAGTCAACTATCCAGTCTATTGTTGCATTATCTACCACTGAAGCTGAATACATGGCAATAGTTGAGGCTGCAAAAGAAGCTTTGTGGCTTACTGGGTTAGTAAATGAATTGGGTGTTCAACAAGGTGGAGTTCAGTTGCATTGTGACAGTTAGAGTGCTATTTATTTAGTAAAGAACCAGATATATCATGCTAGAACAAATCATATTGATGTGAGGTTTCACAAGATCAGAGAGTTGATTGCATCTAGTGAGATACTGTTGCAGAAGATTGGTACTGCGGAGAATGCAGTTGACATGTTAACCAAGCCAGTTACCACAGACAAGTTCAAGCATTGTTTGAATTTGTTGAATGTTTATAGTTGCTAGAGAAGCATGGTAGTCCAACCCACTATATGTTTGATACTTCCGGCTTGTATATCTTCTAAGGAGGCGTATATTCGCCAAGGTGGAGATTTGTTAGGTGTGGCTCATAATATCAATAGGGGAAGTTATAGGCTTTGTGGGTTGGGCCAGGAGTGCGGGGGTATTTTGGTTATTGTACCTTGTTTAGGGTTATTTATATAATCATCTGTAATTGTAACCTTGGTGGTTGATCTCTCTAATAACGAAACACAGCCACTCAAACACTCCCGATGACGTAGACATATTGTCGAACCTCGTTAAATCTTGTGTTCTCTATTTTCTTCATCTTCGTTCATTTTCTTTCATTCCTGTGTTTATAGCGTGAGTTTCTCAACATAAGGCAAGGTGTACAAAATGGAAGATCTATAAAGAACATGAAAAATGGTTCATACGTATACAGAACTCATGAAAATGGAAAGAAAACTCTTCAAGTTTCTTTTTCAATTCACGAGTTCTATTACAAATGAGTAAGTGCATGCTTATACATACTAGCTATTGAATAAGAAGAGTCTAGGGATTGGTAGGTTGGTCCACATACCTTTCCAAACAAGGCCCTTAGCATGAAATATGAAAAGTATATGAATTGTTTGGTTGGTACACTTATCTTTCCAATCAAGGTCCTTGTTTTCGAAGATTATCCTTACAAACAAATGAGAGTCTTAATATTCTATTTGAAAGTCAAAAAAATATTTTCTAAATTTTTATTCATAAATAGATTTGAGGAAATGTTGCGAGAAATATTTTTCATATTCTCTTATAATCTTCTATCCATTCCTCTTGTGGGTCTTCCTTTATATTATTGATATTATCTTTTAAGCTCTTTCTTCCTTTATTTTACATAAGTCCATAATCCAAGATCTCATCATTGCTGGCCTAAATACAAGACTATCTATTACGACTTATGCTTTTGCAATTGGTAGCTCTATGGTCAAGTGCAAACAATTTTACAGCCAACGATACTATTGTCTATCATTAAAGCAAAATACATAGTTCTCATAAAAGAAATAAAGGAGAAAATATGGTTGAAGAGTCCTATAACTAATATGGGTTTTCTATAGGAGAAGACTATTATTTTTTGTGATAGTCTAGTAAAATTTTTTAGTAAAAGTGTAAGGAAAAATGGTTGTTTAATATTAATGGGTGAATTGTTGACATTTAAACTTCTTTATCAACAAAACTAAGAAAAAATTTCATGAAAAAATTGATTTAGGAGATAGAATTCTTGTTACAAGAAAGAAACAAGACATATTCAAATATGAGAGAAATTGATACAAGGATTGCATAAAGAGATTTATAGATTGGTTCGAATCAACTAATTATACATCTAATATCAATCAAATCAATTTTTTATTGAATTGTTTCCACTATCTTGAAATGTTCACATTACAACCACAAAGCACATCTGAAACATGTAATCAAACTCTAGACAATGCACTTAAGATCTCTTGAATGATCCTCAAGAGAATTGTTGACTATAGGGAGGTGAGAATCAAGAAGATAACCTTAAAGGAGAATCTTGCATATGTTTATTCAAAATGTCAAAATAAAGATTTAAATGGTGCAACAGATTAATGTTTTTCATTTAAGAACTACTAGAATCGTCTAGTAGTAGTGTGACACACTGTCTAGTACTGATATTTATTAGGCGTAACTATTTTAACATTTTGTACGTTATTTTTTACGTTATTTTCTTCATGTAGGTTCTATATATAAAGATCATTATACTAGTATATTGTATTGCGTTATACTTTGTGTATAGAATTTTCCAATATTGATAAAAGTGTTTTCTTTTATATTTTGTTAATATTACAAACTCACATCTACCTGGGTCCACTATAAAAATAATATTATTTTTTATTAGTGAATATAACAATTTGATGGACAAAGGAGCTAAATTTTGTAAGAATTCTCGTATAAAAGTATAACTTTTTTAAAAAAAGAATCAGGTTTTAAATCAATTCATTTTTATAAAATATAATCCAATTTAATGTGTACGAGTAACTTCATATTTCGCAAGTGAAAACTGGCTCGTGTGATAAAAGAATGCTTCCTTCAAAGTATTGAAAAGGACACCATTCTTATCCATCATCCACTAATATTATCTTGCTTTCTTCAGTCCTTTTGAAGATATGTTTTAGCTTTCTTGTGCAGCTGCACAATCTGGTCATTCGTCGTCTTAATTAGTGGACCCAAAAAGTGCTTAAATAGCCAATTTTTTCTTCATATGCTGAAAACTAAAATTCTTAATTTCACGTATCATATTGAGGTGATGTTAGATATATAATAATATATAATTATAAGGCATCTTCGCAAAAAACATACATAGTAGAAAAGTTTGGTTTAGTGGATGAAGTATAAATCCTACTCTGAAGTCTGAACTATCAAGCATATAATGTGGAGCCACGTATCATCCCCTTTATGTAAAATCTAAATTAAGCCTATCCCATTTTTCATATGTGTAACAGCTAGCTTTTTTAGTTATTTTAGTTGAAGAACACATGTTGCTAGGTATAATATGAGGCAAAAGAAAAATATATTAATCCATATAACATGTTTTTGTAGATAAGGAAAAGTATAATTACTTGTAGATGCACTATGCAGCCTAACCTTGCAGAAAATCTGTTCCACAGAGACAGAATCTGATCCCTTTCCATGCTTTGGTTGGGTAGATTTTTCTGGCAAAAGTTTTGTCTTAGATTCTTACTACTCATAAATCCATATCAACCATAACTAACTAAAGTTAAGACAAGTGAACTTTTTTGCAAGAAATGAATTCTCTTGCTATTTAGCTTACGCTCTACTCGAAAGATTTTTTTTCATAAATATATGCATCTGAAAAGAAATTAAGAAATGAAATAAAATTTTCTTATAAATTAAAACTACATTATACATAAATTTCTTTATAGAAAAAAATGATATTAACTTATTTAAAAAATTATTTTAACGTATAATTAGGTAATTTTAAGTTATCAAAAAATCATTATGAAGAAATTTATATTCAAACATATATTAATATATATATATATATATATATATATATATATATATATTAGATATTTTATATGAAAAATGATTGAAATATTTCAAGTAATAATTTTTAAAACTACAATGAAGCAAATCCAATAATATTTTTAATTTTTCATCCACAAAATTTGAATTTAAACTTCACTTAATGAAAACAACTCTTTCAACTGAAGCATAATCGTTATAACTTAGTAACTATAAGTATTAGATCATTAGTAGATAAATGATAATATATGGATCGTATTAGCAAAAAGAGACCAACATGTTTTAGAAAGCCATGAAAGTTATTAAACTAATAATTGGAATAAACCAGTGAGCCAATACGGGTTTAAAGAGATTATGCCTCCAGATTTTTAGATGAGGGACCATCCTCATCTTTATCTGGATTCCAATTCAGCACAACAATATATATAGCCTCAATCTCATGCCACTGAACTACTGAAATTCACACCGTGCACTCCTTTAGTACCCTTCAATACAACATTTGTTCTCAAAATTCTCTTGCTCCTGAATATGGAGGCTGCATACAGAAAGGGCACTAGAGGGTCCTTTAAAGGAAAATTGGTTCCTTTCTACAGAAACAATGCCCCAAAGCCTTCCTCAACCATGCAATACAAAGCCACAGATATTAAACCAAATCACTATTCTTCTCCTCCTGCCACTCTAGGGTTCGTGGTCCCCCAGGACTATGCAACCACAAAGCGAGATCCAAAGGTTCGCATTAAGGTAGCAGATAGTTGGAGCAATTTGGATGAGTTATATGGTATTCCTGGAGATGAAAGTGTGGACAAAAAAGCCGAAATATACATCGCTATGGTTCAAAAACGTTTAATGCTTGAGCGATTGAACGCATAAGCAAATACGTTTTAAGGGATCAAATGATCAACCACAATATATCTATATATAGTTGCAGGGCCTAGCATTCAATAAATATACCCTTTTAATTTGTGCCATTTGGGCACTTTGTGCAGAGAAAATTATGCTATGCTGTAATAAGTATGCTCATCTTAAATAGTAAAGTAGTTTGTTTGGATTATACAGTAACATGTATGGCAAAGCTATGGTTTATAGTGATTAAGTAGTGTTTTGGTTGTCAAATCATAGGAAGTAGAGTTGAAACTAATGATTGCTTTCTCTTGTGTCAAACTGTAGGTTTCATACTGTAATCCAAACGAGATATAATGGTTGAAGCAAACCAAATTGGTTTTGTACTTACTTTCATTGTTGAGAGTTTGTATTGTACGTAGGTTTTTCTCTCAACTGAACTCAGTGGTACAAGAAAATCCACTTCTTGGCTGTAGCACATCACAAAAATATATCGAAAAGAACAAGAACAAATGTGGGAAAGTAGTAAAAAGAAGAAAGAATTACGTAGTCTACCAAAATTTGCAACATCGGGTTTAATAGTGTTTTTTTTTTTTTCTTGTTTTTCGGCTTTAGTGTTGGTAAGAATCTGGCGAACCCAATCTTGAATTATCAAACCTCACTGAATTTCTTAATTTACAAATCCACTGCTTGCATTTACTTTATTATAAATCTGAACCCTTAAAACATGTGTTTCATGAAATAATATTATAAACCAAATCTTAGTGAGTGCACAATCCTTAAATGAACATAAAATAGCTAGAAGAATTTGTTCTTCTGTCATGCCCACTTTTAAAAAATTGAAAGACCGAAAACTGGAGGAGTTTGTTCACTTGAGCAAAATATATTAAGGAATATACAAATGAATTATTACTTGAAAATCTTTATTTTTTTGTTTGCATGTGCTTTATAGGTAAATAAGGGAAGCTTTTTGTTCATGTAATGTTGTTATTCGTTTATTCTGTTGCTTTGTTTAGATTCCCCACAGTCCTCAGTTTTATACATGAATTCTCAATATAAACAAATGAAACGTAAATGATAAACAACGGGCTAGAGCATGGTATTTATCTTAATACACGGGAAAGGGGAATTCATTATATATATATATATATATATGCATACCATAAAAAAAAACTATTTAAAGACTAATTTTTAGCTAATAAATGAAATGGTTATTAATTGTGTCTGAAATACACTAAATTATTAGATTTTGATTGCTAAATAACTATAAAATAGAAGTAATGATTGAATTTAGTGACCAATTAAGTCATGAAAATTGGTATCTAACATTAGCTACCAAGATTTTAGTGACCTATGCCATTAGATTCTAAATTAGTCTTTAACTTAATTAGATACCAATTTTCATGACTTAATTGGTCACTAAATTCAATCATTACTTCTATTTTGTAGTTATTTAGCAATTAAAATTTAATTTGATGACTATTTTGGTCACAATTAGCAATCATTTCATTTGGTAGCTAAATTGGTCTTTAAATAACTTTTTTCTTGTAGTGACATATATATATATATATAAGTATATACATATTATACCATCATTCAAAAATAATATCTTATCCACTTATAAGAACATGTAAAAGCACAAGCACCTGCAGATATCTGAATAGTTTTTGTTACGAAACACTCAATAACTTAATATCTAGTAAGAACTTTTATTTGGATATTAATTTAGGTCCAAAGGAATATAAATATAATTTTATTCTCTGAGGAGTATGTCCAATCTCATTATTGCTCGTTACATATTTTTCACATATCTCTTTAAGTTTTTACTAACTAAACCTTTGAAGAATCTTTGCATATGAACCTTCATATGGTTTTTCATCAAGAAAGCTCGACAACCATTATTGAGAGGATTCCACTCAATCAAAGATCGATTTCTTTAAAGTCTCTCAATTCACCTCAAACAATTATAGCTCAGGTTTGACAATAACATTTGACGTCCATCATGGACCCTAGGTAAAACTACTCTCAGATCAAAACTTTTATGGTGCACACTAGAAATCAGACTATCGCATTAACATCATCATATTGGGATAAAGTTGGCATCATTCTCTTGTGTGGGTAGCTCTTGTCTCATTCTTGTTTGATATCCGCAGTGTTTTTTCCCTCGATTTTCCCAACACATCAATATTGCACTATATGATGATCTTACTCGATCCTTAAGTCATGATAGTCGCAATAGCATTTTCAATCTCTTTCAAAACTTTCATCTCTTATTAAAGCAACAAGCCATTTCCTTCTTAAAGATCGTCATTTGATTTTCTGCAACATAAAGTATAAGGTTAAAGTTAGAAAATAAATTTTAAGAAGTTATATATCAATGTCGACTTTCGGATTTATGGTCCGATATTCAATAAAAGGGTGGCCAAATAAAAACTAAACTCTAAGTTTTGCAATTTCTCACAGTTCTCATGCTTAGATGGTTCAAGCTCCTTTACATTCCAAGCACTTTGAACGTGAAGGTTTTGTGTCCAATAAAGAGGGAAACCCTCTAGTAAGGAAGAGTTGTGAGTAGGGGATCCGATTTTCAAAAAGTGATAATTGAAGTGCTTGTAGGATGATTGGAAAAGAGTCAAGAGGCCTCAACTACTAACATTATTTAATGAAGCCCACAACTAACAAGATAAGATTTTAAAGTAAAAAAAAAATAGAAAACATGTTTAATTTCGTAAATATGCAAAAGTGTGTGCATAATATATGAAGACACGTAGAAACACACCCAATTTTTAGGACATATCAGAACGAGGACAACATTCATCATTGTAAGTACTTCCTTATCTAAGGAGTCTAAAGAAACACAATGTTCGAGCTTAATAAAAATGATATCATAAAAAAAACACAAAACTTACCCTTTGCATTGTCAGACTCATTCTTGCAAATCAGCTTGTCCAGTTTCTAAGCTCAAATCCTCAAGTCTTTTTCCTTTATCTCGCTAATCACTTGAAGATTGCCAAAAGCCCCAACCTTATTTAAAGACATATATCCCAATGTCTTAATAAAAAGTTTCATTTTGGCCCAAGAGTGGGATGCATCACAAGTAGCCATGGATAGAGAATAAAAACTCTAAACCAAAAAACCCAAGTAAAACCTAGAAAAGACCAATAGAAATGAAAGATGATCTCAAACGCGAACCAAAGTCCCAGAAAAAACCAACAAAAATGGACGATCTCAAGGTTGGGGCCTGTGAACAGTCCAAATTTGTCACTAGCCTGTGAATGAACCATATTGGTCCTTGATTATAATACCCTAAAAAATAGCTCTAGAATAAAAATCAACCTAGAATTTAGCTTTAAAGATAAATAAGATAACACATGAATATTTTTTTAACAGAAAAGTTTCAAAAAAAATAAGAAAATCAATTATTCAGTTTTGTTTTTATAATAACAGCCACCAACTCTCTGGTTAAGAAGATATTCTATTTTATTTTTATAAAAACTACTAACTCTCTCTCTCTCAAAATTTGTTCTTCCCCTTTGTTTTTTCTTCTCTCTAAAATTCCATCTTCATTCCTTATCAAACTGATGATCAGAGGTCACTCCTAGATTCCTAGCGTTGAGTAGAGTAAGAGTGTCCGATCAGATTCTTGAGCAAAGTTAGGTTGCCCGTGTTTTTTGGTTTTTGGAACTCCTTTGAGTATCTCTACTTTATATAGATAAGGGAAGATAGTTGCATTTTCTTTTTAAATGTTTGTGTACTTTGAAATAGAAATTTATCTAAAATGATATTTGATAAGAGAAGCTAATTATATGTTTTTATAAATGTTAGTTTACTTTGAAATAGTGAATGTTATGCATGATGTATGGGATATATTTGTGAACTTGGGTAAGGGAAGCTAGTTTGAATGTTTTTAGATATTGTAATTACTTGTCTTGTGAATTTGGGTAAGGGAAGCTAGTTTGAATGTTTTTAATAGATATTTTAATTACTTGTCTTGTGAATTTGGTTAAGGGAGGCTAGTGTGAATGTTTTTAATAAATATTTCAATTACTTGTCTTGTGAATTTGGATAAGGGAAGCTAATTGCATGTTTTTAAATAGATATTGTAATTATTTGTTTTATTAAGTATGAGTCAAATGAATTTGAATTAAATAGAATGAATGTTTATGTAATATATGATGTAGTATCAATGTTTGTGATTGATGTGGTGTGTGATTGAGACACAGTATCTTGAGGGAAAGAGATACCCGTGTTGAGATCTTTATGATGTGTATTATTTGTGGATTTAATCAATAAGGATGTATCCTAACTTTACTAGTCATTGAAATCATAGATGAAGATGGCTAGATAGTGAGAGTTGAAGGAGGTTCATATGACTGTGTCACGATGTGAAAAAGAACTGGTTAGACCATATCATATGAATTAAGTTTACATGACTCTGTTACGGTGTGAAAAAAAACCACTTAGACTGTGTTACGGTGTGAAAAAGAACTAGTTAAACCAAATCATATGGTTGTCACATGAGTGTGATGTGTTAATGATAATGTGATGTTTGAGATGAATAATGAAAGCTTGATTTGTTGTTTGGTCACAATTAGCAACCATTTCATTCGGTAACTAAAAATTGGTCTCTAAATAGTTTTTTTCTTGTAGTGAATACCGATGGATTTATATCACTAGATAATACCGACAGATCTATGTTCGTGGGTAATATTAAAAATATTAATCTTAATAATATTAATAATAATATTAACATAAATAATATTTATATTAGTAATCATAATATAAGTAATATTAATAAAAACATTATTAATATTTATTATCATTATTACTATTGATATTAATAATAATAATAATAATAGTAATAATATCATTATTATGTAATAAAAATATTAATATTAATGACAATAATAAAAACAAACATAATATTAATATTTATAATCATTATACTAACAAAACATTTTAAAAATAATAATATTTAAGGATAATAATAATAGTAATCAAAATAATAATGTTAATAATAATTTATTAACATATTAATATATGAATAATATTATTATAATAATAATAAAATTGATAATAATATTAATGTGGATAATAACAATAATATAAATAATAATAATATTATTAATTAAAATATAAGTAGTATTAATAAAAGTACAATTTTTTGGGTAATAATTTCGTATATTATGCTGAATTTATCTACATATACAAATCAGTAAGTAATAATTCATTTGTAATGTTGAATTTACCCACATATACAAATCAATGGGTAATAGTTTGTTTGTAATGTTGAATTTACCTACAAATATAGATATGTGAGTAATAATCCGTAGGTAATGCTGAATTTACCTACGGGTATAGATCCGTAGGTAATAATCCGTGGATAATATTGAATTTACCTATAGATACATATCTGTGGATAATAATCCGTAGGTAAATTCAATTTTTTCTTGTAGTGACTGCGGAACAAGTGTGGGGTTGAATAACAGAACAAGTACGAAGTTGGAGTTGTACATGAAGGTAGTGAATGACGTCCAATAATAAGACCTATTTGTGGGACATCAAATAATAGGTTGCTTTTATTGTTTTTGGTTCAAAATGACAAAGAACAACTTGTTTGGATGAGATCAAAAAGAATGTAAAAACAAAAACGTGTTGGATGAGGAAAAATGAAAATAAAGAAAAAGGCAAAACGATAATCTAAATACAATGTTATGCGACTGTGAAACAAGGTGGAATTGGAGTTGCACATAAAGGTCATGGACCCTAATCTTTATTCTATCAACATTAATTTGTTGTTCAATTTCATGTTTGTTTCGAAATCTCCTTCATTGTATTTAAGTTTTTGTTTTATTTTTTTTATATTTTCGTTGAACCTCGTCCAACAATTAAAAGTCATCTATTATAGATTGTTTAATATTAACACATAATAACGAGTAAGGAGAAAACTAAACAAAGTGATAGAGCAAGATAAGTAATGACACAATTAGTAAAAGACTTAAACGAGAGGAACTCGGTTCAAAAAAAAAAAAATAATAAAAATTTAATTAAAATACTCAAATTTATCATAGACTTAAAACATAACTAAATCTTACTTTTCTTACTAAAATTACGTTTGTAAACAGAATTTCAATTAAAAACTAATAAAATTGTATATACAAACACAAATTTTTTAATTAAAACAAAACCTATGTTTATGCTAAGATTGACATCAACTTAAAAAAACGTATCTTCTTTTGATAACATAATTTTAGTAACAAGGAGTCAAGTGATATACATGCCAGCCCCACTTAATCAGTAATATAATGTGATATATATATATATATATATATATATATGTAGACATGGCTTTAACTCAATTGAAAATATATTATATATTAAAAGATGTTTTTTTTTTAATTTGAAATTATGCTTCTTATCACTTCTTATCTATGTGAATAAGTTTTTGTTGAAAAAATTTACCACTTTCGCAAATTTTCTGATAAATAAGAGCATGGTTTAGCATGAGATGTTTGCTCCTTTGTCGGTAGTAGTACAAGTTGTAAAAGTTGTAAGTGGAGTGGAATGGAGAATCTGATTCTGTTCCAACATCAGAATACCCATGACATCGTTATATGATGTTAACATCATCATATCTGTTCCCATAGCGTCATTATGAATTTTTTGAAGATAATTTCCATATCCATTTGGTGAATTATTACTACCATGGATCGGTCATGGATACTAAAAGAAACTGTTTCTCGAGGATAGGCAACTTCTGGAACAAATTTACCCATATATTCCCAAAGCAACTTTTCTAAAATCAGACGAAAGTAGATTTAGAAGGAATACATCTAGGGAACACGCGCAAATCGACATTATTTTTGCTGAGACCTACATATATACTGGGGTAAAATATGATATGGTGAATTTTTTTCAAAAGTTATTAGAATGTGTAAATTTTTAAAAATTTATTTAAATGAATGAATATGACTTGAAAGCAAATTTCAAGTAAATAAGAGGCACTAATATTTATACACTACAAAAAAATTCTGATTTTAAGAGGTGTTAAGTGTTTAAAAAACCTTATTATTTTAAATATTAATAAAATTATTACTAAACTACAATCAAGAAAAAATTGAAGAAGAGAGAACCTTTAAATGTTGAAGAAAGTTTGACCACTGCATCAAATAATTTATATGATAATAGTATGATTATTATTATTTTTATTATAATTATATTTATGATTATGATTGTTAATATTATTTATTATTATTATTATTATTATTATTATTAATATTATTATTTTTATTATTATCATTTTTATTAAAAACTGACAATAATAATATTAACAATAATATAAATAATATCAACAATAATATTAATAATATTGATAAAAATAATATTAATAAGATTCATAATAACAATAATAAATTAATAAAATATTAATATTATTAATAATATTAATATGGGTAATGAAAATAACATTAATAATAATAATATTAAAAATAAAGAATATTAATGTTAACATTAATAGTAATAACATTATTGATAATATTATTATTAACTATAATAATAATAATATCACAAATATTT
>Ga0099824_1009560_pt1 | contig 11870 bp, 7 predicted proteins | sample SiratrowhiteBW_FD_76837 | JGI IMG/M metagenome (GOLD analysis project Ga0099824, IMG submission 76837) | Root nodule microbial communities of legume samples collected from California, USA - Siratro white BW | ecosystem: Host-associated > Plants > Roots > Nodule | place: USA: California... | reverse complement strand
CGGTCATCATCCAACAGGCTACCCCATTGTTAATATATATATATATATATATATATATATATATATATATTAACAATGGGGTAGTGTGTTGGATGATGACAGAAAGTCTTTCATTAAATAATGAGTGATAAACACTCATTTTATATAGAGAGATTTTGTAATATTATAACACAATATACCTTATTTTATATATATATATATATATATATATATATATATATATATATTAACAATGGGGTAGCCTGTTGGATGATGACCGAAAGTCTTTCATTAAGTAATGACTGATAATCACTCATTTGATAATGCTTATGTCGCATTATCTTTGCAAAGTTGATGAAATAGACGAAAGTAACAAACTTAAGTTGAAAATATAATAATTAACTCCAAAATATTGAAACCTAGAATTTTTAGTATCCAATATTTGACTAATTAGTGTAAGAAGTTTAAAGAACGAAATAATAAATAGAAAAAAATATAAAATAGACAAATTACTTTAAAATGATCTAAAACTTTAAATTACAACACTCAAAATTATAAGAAGATAACAATCTTCTAAAATAACCTCATTTGAATTACTACAAATTCTATTATTAAAAGTGAAATATTTACCCTATCTAAGACTATTTCAACATTTAAAAAAAAAAAAAAAAAACTCTCTCATTTATAAAAGAGAAAAAATAACGCAATCTTTTATAAAACTTTGGATGGAGGAAGCAAGAGTCAATCCTCTCCAATGGACTGTTTCCAACCAATATTGTGTTAGTCATCTATATCAAATCAAACAAAAAAAAAAATGATATTTGTGATGACACCTCTCAACAAACAAGAAACAAGCAAGACATTTCTAAAGGTGAATTTCTTAGGAAATAATAAATCCAAGTATATTATGGGTTTGATATCTAATTTTGAGCTAATGGACGCCCACTTTTCTTACACTAAATAGATTGACTTCTTTGTTTTTTATCCATATGAAACCATACTAATATTACTACAAGACGTCCGAACATATTCTTAGTGGAAAAAAATAAAAATTAATAAAAGAAAAGAATGCGACAGCATTTTAAATTTTACTATTTTGAATTCTTCATTTCTCTTGAAAATTTAGGACCTTGATGTGCTGCTCAATTTTAAAATTTCTGAATCGAAATACCGAAACAAAATAATTTGTAGCTAGTCACTAAAAACCTTTAACAATGGATAACTCGGTTAGATTTCTGATAAGAAAAAAAAAAGAGTAAGGAATATATTCATTATAACAACAACCATTAGACAATTATCAAGCTTTACTTATTCCATTCTATGTCTTACCGACTTCATTAGAGAATTTAATGTGGTCTGAAATGTTTCTTTTAATGATGAATATTAATCAGAAAATTAATCTATTAAAAACTACTCTACATTATTTTTATAAATTAAAAAGCATATAATAGTTTACCTAACTTCTTATGTGATTGGATATTTAGTGATAACAGTATAAAATTAAAGTTGCCATCTAGTTTTTTTATATAAATACAATCTCAACCAATATTTCATTCTTTTAACATATAAATGATCCATTTCGTTCAGAAAGAAAAAATGGCACAACCAACCAACTGTGATTGCTACGAAACTTCTGCTGCAACTAAATCATTTCCATTTCATATCTTCTAGACCAAGATTAGTAAAATGTCAGTGAACAAATTTCTACTTTCTTTAACATCAATTGTCTCGATAAAACCATCATTAACAGTTTTATTGTTCAATGATTTTCTTATAATCAGGAAGTCCGGTATCAAAGAAATATTTGTACAAAACCTAGGCATTGGATTAGTTATCCCTTCATAGTGTTAATAAAATCAAAATAAATTCCATGATTTTTTTTTCGAAGTTCCTTATGCAGGGAAATAAGGATAAACAAACACATAAAAAGATCTGCCCTGGTAGTCCCTCACTGGACAATGTTTGGTAAAAATGAAAGAAAATAAAAAACAAGGAAGTGAAAATGATTTGGAAGCTGTATAACGAAATTATATATACATTATATACAAACACACATTCATACATTCCACGTGAATTTTTCTTCAAAAGAACAATTTTTATTTAATTTTCAATTAGAAAATTAAATTATATTATACTAAAACCATAATTAAATTTTGGAAAAAAGTTGTCAAAACATATTGAACTCACTAAAAATCTTGTAACAGTGGACTGGTTTTACAACATCCGGATAATCCATTATTGTAGTTTCTTTTTTCCAAATCTAATTCTTTGTAATAAAGAAATAAAAGTAGTACTAATAATATAAATAAATCGACCAATACTATAATAAAATAATTTATTTTCAACCGGACCACTAACATTTCTCCTATATTTCTCACCTACTTCTTCCTTCTTTTTCTTTTTCACCTAGGTTTTATAAGTGAAAATGATCGAATAGAAGTCCATTAAACTGGTTTTTCATATATGTCTTAAAAGCAAATAACACAATATTCTAAAATCCATAATTCCACACCACATGATTAAATACCAGAACACACTAGATATACCACAATAACAGATAATTCAAATTATCTATGCCCAGCACATAGTCTGGTAGGTAAGACTTGATACTTGAGACCCCAATAGCTTAGAAACCATGAATCTTGATATGCTCCTTCTTCACGATACCAGCCTGTTCACATTCACAAGATAAAACAACCAACAGGATAATTAGATGGAGAATCGTAGTGTCCAAATATTTCATGGTACATTCTTCAAAAACAATTACAGTTTTTCCCATATCTCTAGAGGAATGAATAGAAGTATATACTTGCTTGGTTAATCCATTTTCTAGTGTTATTGATACAATCAATTAAATTACAATATCGCAAACCATTGTGCTAAGACCCAACTATGATTTTTGCTAAATAAAGTTCATTCAGATACAATAAAACCATGATTTATACAAATAAAATCTATTTGCGCTTCCTTTTCGTTCTTAGCTTTCTTTTTCTTAAGCATCAAAACAAAGATTAAGTTAAATAAATTTTCTGTACTTTAGCAGAGTATACAGGGCCTAGGTTCACATTTAACATACAATTTCAAAATATTGGTTATGGTCTCTAATATTTAAGTGCAAAATTACTTGTCAGAAGAATGACCAGCTACATTTGCAACACATTCAAGACTAACGGAGTATTCTACAAAAAGATATCCAGTTGCCTATACTATTACCAGGTCATTCCCAATAAAATAGCAGCAAAAGAACTTATTCTCTGAAATGGGAGATTCCAAAGAATAAGCCTTAAAGCACAATAATGAAAATAGCACAGAAGGAAGCAAACCGAAAAGGAGAAAATAGCACAGAAAGAAGGGAACCGAAAAGATGAAAATTAAAATGGATAAGTAATCATAGAATACACTTCATAACACAAAGATGAGGACAGTTACCTGGACTAGGAAGGCAGAAACATTCTTCCGCTGATCACCTTGAAGTTGAATAACCTACAAACACAAACACTTGTTACTTCAAGCTACAATAGGGTAGATTATTATCAGAAAGGGGAATGTCAACACACACCTGTCCTAGTTCTGGGTCCTGAACAACTGTGCCATTGCAACAGAACTCTTTCTTAACGTCTTTAAGTATCTTGTTATAGCTGAATTCTTTTTTCAATCCCTGAACTGTTGTCAGGCTTTTCCTACCATTTCGCTGCTGTACGCGAATATGCACATACTCCTTTGACCCAGCACCCGAGTCATCAGCATTTGCCTCAGCAAAAGGATCTGTAAATTGAGGCAAACACATTATTTATCAGATTCAATCATTAATCATAATTGCATAATCACAGTAACCAAACACTTCTCATGAATATACAATAGTGAGCAAGCATGTGTAATAACACAACTTTCACAAATGACAAAACTAAAAAGAAATACAATGTATGAAAAGCTCAACATAAAGTTCACCATAAACCAACACTTAGAAAACCCATACAGCATTATTGTTCCACCAAGGGATGTAATCAAATCAGTATTCAAAATAACACGTCGCTCATAAAACTGAAAAGTGAAGGGAAATGTCGAATTCCATGCTCAGGCAGTGCAATGGAAAGTAACACAGTCCGCAACTAAATTTTCACTGAATCATATATTAGAAGGTACATAACTTTGAGAATCAACGGGAAGAGTGCATAAATACATATTTATTTAGACACATACTGCCGAAATATAAAGACGATCACACAAAATAACTACTGTAAGACATAGAAGTTAGAGTACATATAAATATCCTATTCCGCAAGTACATATACCACAGCAGAAATATGGAAGGAAAACATATATAAACAAGAAACGCTATGTTAATCACACATACATAATGAACTTATATTTATTCCCCGTAGAAATATCATATATCATGAACAAGAAACTTATATTTATTCCCCTTAGAAATATCATATATCATGAACAAGAAACTTATATTTATTCCCCTTAGAAATATCATATATCATGAACAAGACAAGTAATGCACAGACTATAACATTTGTCAAGTAGTGGCAACATACCGAAGGCAGTAGGAATTTGAGCGTCTAATTCAGACATAAAAACTTGACTCTATGACCAAAGGTTCCACCGACCAGATTGTTCAGACCTGACATTGCAATCAAAATGTTAGCTAAATTGAGTTACAATAATAGCATACTTGAAAAAATTACAAAAGCCAAACCCCTGTCATTAAAAATCTCCATCATATAAAAAGAACCCTCAACACAACAAATTAGAGAAAATTTGATCAACGACCATCCCATGTATTAAAAAAACTGACCACTGTACCGAGTTAAAGCTCCAAAATAATTACAATATATTTTAAATGAAACACTGAGTTTATTCGCCACAATTTAAGACACTAGTTTTAAAGTATTCAAAAGATCTAAGTAGCACAAAGAAAAATATTTTCCTAGAGTTTAGATTTTTCCTTGAAATTGATAGTGACGATCAAGGAATTACACCGTCAAAAAAACATCACAGACGAAAAATCCGATACCTCGAAAGTGATTACACAAAATCATCCTAAACAGATTAATTAAAAAGAAACGACCTTTTCAGTATAACAAACACGAGTTTTCTAGCTGAAATATCAGATCAAGACTATATCAAATCAAAACCCCAAAAACTTACAAGATTTAAGAGAAATGAAGTCAAAATAAGATTATGGGTGACAAAGGAGAACTGAACCCTAGAATTAGGGACAAAAGGAAACAAAATCTTAAAAAGGATTATCAGAGGTTTACCTGATCCTAAATTTAAGGTTTCGATACGTCAAAGGTAGGGTGAAGAACCGAAACCCTAAATTGGATAAGGCTGAAGTGAAACTGTGATTGCTTTCTATGTCTGCAACGCGCTGAGGTATGTTACGTTTGGAAGAGAAGGGACCCTTTAATAAGGAACTTGAGAGCGGCACGTGCGTTGTACGTGCGGAGAGTTTTCCTTTCTCGAGAATAAATAAATATCTAGAATCCTATTCGTATTCCATAACTTAAATTTAGATTTTTAGATCACATAATTAAAATAAATGTTTACATATTTTCTTTAGCTCGGGACTTTATATCTTTAAATTATTTTTTTATTTTTTTACTTTGAAATAACGTTATTTTGAATTAAATATAACATTTGACATGTAAATTTAATTGAGTGATATAGTATTTTAAGTTTATTAAAAGTTTAAATATATTTTTAGGTTTTAAATTTAGTATATTAATATTTTTACTCTAATTAAAAAAATTTATTTTTTTCAGTTATTTAATATTTAATATGTGTAATATTCTTTTACAGTGCTACAATATTAATGAAAATTGATAATGTGAAAAAATTTTGTTATTTTTTACAATGTTATATTTTGATAATATGCATATAAATGAGTTTGTTTTAATAATCAAATATAACTAATAATCATTTGTGAAGTATGACTTTCCTTTATGGTGAGTTATAGCACTCATAGCTTAACTATTTTTTCTTTTTTAGAGTCTTCTACCATCTATTCAAAACATATTGAAGAAGTTTTGTTCAATATTTATCGCTATCAACGCTACCTTACTTTCGTTAAGGTTTTTTTTATTGTTATTGGTTAGTCTAAATAAAAAAATAATTCTTGTTCGTATCCCAATATCACGTATCTATGGTATTAAATTTAAACGTAATTAGCTATTATTAATGATTCAGTATCAAATTCTTAATGAATTAACAGAAATATCCATAGTTAAATATGATTATTTGAGAATAACAATTTATATGGGTGATGATTTTTAACAGTTAAATTGGGCTCCTTAATTGGACCTTTCCTGATGGGTGCAAATTTCTGGTTACAAATGGATTACCTCTCGCACCCCTATAATTTTATTTTGGGTCTAAAATACATCCCTTGACCCATATGGATTATAAGCCCCCCAACCTTGAGCCGATTAGGTGAAAAGGCTTATCGAGGCTCTTAAAATAGTAACTTTTAAATCATTTTCGTATATTTGGAAAATGTGGTTTCCGTACGTTAAGACTTGTTATTTTTGTATCGTTAAGACTTTCAGTTTTATATCGTTGAGACTTGTTTTCATATTGTTAAGACTTTCGATTTCGTATCATTGAGAATTACGGCTCTGTATCGCTAAGACTTACGGTTCTGTATCGTTAAGACTTACAGTTTCGTATCACTTAGCCTTTCGGCGTCTATATCGTTAAGCCTTTGCGGCTTCCGTATCATTGAGCCTTTCGACATCCGTATCCTTAAGCCCTTGTGGCTTCCATATCGTTAAGTCTTTCGGCATCTATATCATTATGCCTATACCACTTCCGTAGCATTGAACCTTTCGACATCTGTATCGTTAAGCCTTTGCGGCTATCATTGAGCCTTGTGACTACCGTATCATTGAGCCTTGCGGCTACCGTATCATTGAGCCTTGCGGCTACCGTATCATTGAGCCTTGTGGCTATGATATCATTGAGCCTTGCAGGTACCATATCATTGAGCCTTGCGGCTTCCGTATCATTGGACCTTGTATGGCCTTGTTTTGTATATTACATACACCATCTCGGTCATGTTTTGCGAACTTACATGTGCCTTTCGGCCATGTTTTGCGAACTTACATACACTATTTCGGTCATGTTTTGCGAACTTACATACACTATTTCGACCATGTTTTGCGAACTTACATGCGCCATCTCGTCATGTGCTTGCGAACTTACATGCGCCTTTCGACCATGTCTTGCGAACTTACATGCTCTTTTCGCCCATGTTTTGGGAACTTCATGTGCCATCTTAGTCATGTTTTACGAATTTACATGCACCTTTCGGTCATGTTTTGCAAACCTACTTGTGCCTTTCGGCCATGTTTAGCGAACTTACATGGGCCATCTCGACCATGTTTTGCGAACTTACATGCGTCATCTCGGCCATGTTTTGCGAACTTACATGCTCCATCTCGGCCATGTTTTGCAAACTTATATGTGCCATCTCGGCCATCTTTTGCGAACTTACATTCGCCTTGCGACCATGTTTTGCGAACTTACATGCACAATCTTGGTCATGTTTTGCGAACTTACATGCTTCTTTCGGCCATGTTGTGCAAGGTATAGTCACCTGCGTCTTTTGCAGCCATGTTTTGAGAATATCACATGCACCTTTTCGGTGATGTTTTACGACCATATAATCACATGCGCCTTATACGACCATGTTTTGAGAATATCACATGCACCTTTTCAGTGATGTTTTGCAACTATATAGTTACATACGTCTTACGCGGCCATGTTTTGAGAATGTTACATGCACCTTATGTGGCCATGTTTTGAGAATAGTTACATGCGCCTTATGCGGCCATGTTTTGCAAAACTTACATGTGCTTATGCGACTACCGTATCATTAAGCCTTGCGGTTGTACCATTGAGTCGTGCGATTGTACCATTGAGCCTTGTGGCTATATCATTGAGCCTTTACGGCTCCATCATTGAGCATTGTGGCTATATCATTGAGCCTTTCGGCTCATTGAGCCTTTCGGCTACGGTTTAGGGACGCACCATTTGGTAGCCACTTTAGGGATTTTTCATTTGGTGACCCGTTTAGTTTAAGGACGCGCCATTCGGTGGCCGCTTTAGGGATGCACCTTTCGGTGACCCGATTAATTTAGGAACCCACCATTCGGTGGTCACTTTAGAGAGGCATCATTCGGTGACCCGATTAGTTTAGGGACGCACCTTTCGATGGTCGTTTTAAGGATGCATCATTCGGTGACTCGTTTAGTTTAGGGACGCACTTCTCGGTGGCCGCTTTAAGGATGCACCATTCGATGGCTACTTTAGGGATGCACCATTCGGTGACCCGTTTAGTTTATAAACATACCATTCGGTGACCGCTTTAGGGATGCACCATTCCTTGACTCGTTTAGTTTAAGGACGCATCATTCGGTAGTCACTTTAGGGATACACCATTTAGGGATTTGTTTTAGTAACACGCGTTTCAATCACATTTGTAGACAATAATTTCATCAAATTTAAATATCAAAGTACATAAATATAACAAAATTTTTTTTGAAAAAATACATATATATTAATAACTAAGTGTGACCTCATTAATTTCTCTTAAAAAATAATTTTTGTAAATATAAAATAAAATGTTGATTTTAAAGTATAACAAGGTATATAATAAAATAAAATAAATTTTATGAAAAAATTTAAATAATTTATACCACAAGATACAAATTTAGATGAAACTAATATTTTTAAAAGATAGTTTTAATTTCATGTATCTAAATACTTATTATAATTTTGTTATAAACACCTTTTTTTAGAAAAATATTTAAACAAAAATTACTCATATATAATACATCCGTACTAAGGAATTAATATATTCTTTATGTAAATATCCGTTAAAAGTGTCAAATAATATTGATTATGAATTTTAGCCTTTGACATTTATCTCTTATGTAACCGTTCATTACGTTTTATTCTTTAATATAATTTGCTGACACTTAATAATAAACACCGTTATAATTATAAACTGATTATAAAATAAAACAATCTAATAACTATTTTAGATTTTTTTTAAAAGAAACAAGCTAATTTTGTTCTGATTACGTCATAAATTTCACGTTAAAAAATTAATTGATTTTAATTATATTTTATATTCTTTTAATTTTTTTAAAGGGTCAAACAATATATGAATAATTTTAAAACTTAAAAAGTAATTATTTTAAAGAAATGATAACAAATGTGCCCATTTCAAAACCAGTTTGCACATGTACTAATTAATTGTACCTACCTGGTAATGAGGCCAAATTCACCTGAATCCAATACGGCTCCCAGTCCTTAGTAATTATCAATTAATACCTTATTATGACTGATACTAATTGATATCATTTACATGTATTATGGTAATTCGTGATTCCTAACGTATGAGATCGTTATATGAAAAATGTTTTGTCTTTAATGACAAGGTCCTATAAATACAACTAGAGTCTACAGGAGGTATCATCTTTTTCTTTTGACTATAGACTTACTCTTTCTTATGTTTCCGAAAACATCTTTTTGACACTCTTACTGACTTAAGCGTCAAAGAGTCTTCTACAGGTGGACCACAATTCAGTTTAGCATCTCGGACTCGGTTGCCGGCTTCACCCGTGTGGACGACTCCATCTCGGGTCGGGTAAGAACATTAACCATATAGTTTTATTTGAGATAAAAATCCAAGTGTAAAGTGATAGAGAAACTTACCTCTCTGCTTGAAATTGTTGAAAACCCATTGATATAGTCCACATAAACAATTCCAAATCCTCAAGGTGCAACTGCTTCCTCTTAGCCAATTCATGATCGTTGATGCTCTCCTCTGCCATCATGGTGTATGAAGCATCATTGTTGTTACAAATTGAAGCTGAACCTTTCAAATTCAGTCCTCTCTTAGGTGAAAGTAGTTGGAGAAATGCTTAAGTGCAGTCCTAGGAAGTAAAGCTTTATTCTTGGATATGGAAAAAGATATTGCATCTGACCCATAAGGACGTTATCAACGAGAAGTAGAGTTCACATGGATGAAAACGAGCGTCCAAAAATCCGAAGAGGGTAGGAAAAATCCGAAGAGTGTTCTCTGATAATCTTATATCTTGGAGGAGGTAGGAAAAATTTTACCTATTCCTACAGTGGGCGCTAATTTCTCTTGGCTAGTCCAAATAGAGAAATGATCCTTATTCGTATCCCAATACCTCCTATCTATGAGGTATTATGGTGTTTAATTTAAACGTGACTAAAAAGCACCTTTCTTTCAAGGCCAATATACCTGTTACCTGATGGATAAACACATTGAACACACGGAGTACCTTTATTTTTATTTTTCTGTTTTTTCTATCTTATGAAGTGGCTTAATCTTTTCATCTTGGTGCTTTATTTCAAACAATTCTTCAGAAGGTTTTTCTTTGAGAAATGAGTTTATGTCATTATCTGGTTCAACTTCAAATAAATGTTTTTCTTTAATAAACTCCACACGTATTTTATTTGTGGAGAAGATTTTATCGATGCCTGATTCAACTTTAGGAAGAAACTGATTTTTTATAAATTTTTTAGAAGAAGAGTTAGATTCATGATTGAAATGAAAAGAAAAATTCAAAATATAGGAATATCTCCTTCCCATTATACTTTTTAGGGGGTGTGATAAGACATTCCTTTTCATTTCTAGATTTCTTTAATATTTTTTTCTTCTTTCTCTTTGTCTTCTCTCTCTATCTTCTCTTCCGTCTCTTTCTCTCCTTTCTTTCTCTTCTTTTTTTGTCTTCTCTTTCTCTTCTCTTTCCCTCTTTTCTTTCTCTTATTTTTGTCTCTTATCTTTCTCTCTTTTCTTGTTTTTTCCTATAATAATAAGAGGACACATGTTTTTTTTTCTTAGGATAGTCTCAATTTCATTCCAATACCGAATTTGGGGTTCGTGATAAGTCCTAAGGCCATGAGCTAAAGATGTCCACTAATTCAAAGTTTATCCTTGAAAGCTTAAGAAAGCTAAAGACACTCTTCTTTCATGGTCTATCTAGTGGTACTCAAAAATTTGTTCCACCTTCATCTCCCAATATAGATATTCTTCAACATTTTCTCTACATTGGAAAGGGGGAAGGCCGACCTTAGACTCCTTGGAAAAGGTGAGGGTTCTTATTCCTATATTGCCTAGGGGGAGGTTGACAGTAGTCCACATTGTGGTGGATACTTTAGCAGTGGTGGTCCTCATGGTGATGCCTTCTTCTACAAGACGCCTCACCATGTTTGACATTTCCTTGATTTTGCATTAATTGAGTGAACATCCCTCTTATTTTCTTCAATGATATCCAAAAGATAAGAGGCATAATAGAGGTGTGTCACAAACAGATGTTATGGGATTTGATTTTAATATAAGGATTTTGATTAGCCTTATGTTATAATGCCTTTGACTAAGATTTTGGAAAGTGAGAGTGAAGTAAGAAAGGATGGTATGGTGAGGCATTTACATATGTTGATTAAAAATTTGAATAATAATGACATAAACGCAAATATCATTATTGTTGTTTTACCGTAAAAACTAAAAATAACATTTCACAAAATTAAAGGATTGAAAAATAATTTTCTTAATTAAAGAAAAAATAATGCCCAATTTAGAAAACTTAAAACAAATTTAAGCTCTTAATAAACTTTAAAAGAATCATGTCCCTTAACTAAATTAAGGTGACAAGTGCTCACTAGTGCACCTTTTTATCACACTGCTGTCAGAACCGGGGTCACGACGGGGACGGCGAACAAAAAAAATATTTTATATTTTCAAAACAGAGGAGTCGCCACCATAATTTATTAAAGGAAAATTATGGAAAACCAAAAACAAGATAAGGCAAGTTTGCAAACCGGATTCAGAGTTCGGGAGTCGG
>Ga0099824_1009559_pt1 | contig 11871 bp, 4 predicted proteins | sample SiratrowhiteBW_FD_76837 | JGI IMG/M metagenome (GOLD analysis project Ga0099824, IMG submission 76837) | Root nodule microbial communities of legume samples collected from California, USA - Siratro white BW | ecosystem: Host-associated > Plants > Roots > Nodule | place: USA: California... | reverse complement strand
TTTTTTTTTTTTTTTTTTTTTTACATTAATATTTTTTTTTTTTTTTTTTTTTTTTTTTTTCTTTCTTTTCTCTTCTTTTTTTTTTTTTTTTTTTTTTTTTTTTACACAGGTTGAGCTTTTTGTAACTGAAAGCTTGTAATGACCTTAAGGTCTATACCTAGCATGCCCACTACTATCCATGCAAATAAACATGAGAATTTTTTTAAGAGTTCCGATATCATCTTATTTTCTTTATTCATCCTTGTATTCTATTTAAGATTGCTTAACTGTTAGGAATTAGTGTCTCTATTTGATTTCACCCTAATATCCTCTTTAACGTAAGAGATTAGACCAGTCATAGCTACCATCTTATTTTGTATTCTATATTGATAACAATGGATTGTATTGATAGCAATGGACTAGACAGGGTCTTATAATCCTCAAACTAGCGGCATAGCATTTTCGGACTATCGCTTAATTAATATGTAGAGTGGTTATGTCTCCAGATTAATGAAAAATTTAATTGTTAAATGAGAGATAGAAACAATCATTTAAGACATATCAAGAAGGACTTTGTATGATTTGTATGAAATGTTAGGATTAAGAATAAGGTTGTATGAAATGTTAGGGTTAAGAATAAGGTTGTATGTTAAGAATAAAGTATTAAATTTTGATTGTTTGGCTCTAGAAAGTATAACCTTTGATATCCACTCTTATGTCGGAGAATCTTACAATTTGAACGTAATTCATCACATATCCTAATATGTACCCTTTCATACCCATAGATCTTAATGACTGAATATCACTTGATTATTTTTGTTATGATATAATCATCTTTATCTTCTTAATACTAATAATCCTAATAGCTACGCTTCGGGTTATATTTTCATATTATGCTCTCTAATTAAGAACACCATATAAGGATAAAACAATAATAAAATAACTAATGATTTTCTTCTCTTTCATGATATAATCTGATACGATATATCTCCTTATAACCCACATCCAAATCTAAATAAAACCGTTTAGAATCATTTCCATTTTTTTATTTAAAACATAAATCTAAACTTCAAAACAAACGTGAAAAACACGCAAACTCAATTAAAAAGACAAATTACCCCTAAATTCGAAAAGTTAATTAACCACATCAAAGTCGATTGGCCATAAATTGATTTAATATTGCTGGAGAGAAAATTTAGAAAAAGATTAATCTTAATATAACAATGAATATATTGAATCACTATAATTAGAGCAGCAAACTAACAAATAGTTAGGATCTATGACACAGCTCAGCAGAGCTGAAATTACTATGACAAATAAAGGGGTAACAAGAAGCCCATAAAACATCGTAAAACATTACCAAAAAAAAAGTAATTATGCTACCTAGTCAGGAAAAAAATATAACCAGAAACTAAAAGAAGGTTTCTGGCAAAAAAACTTCTGACCACTTAGCATTTTCACAACAAAAATATGCTTAATATTATATATGACTGTAGCTGCTCTCAGATTTTAGGTGATGTAGCACTCAACCCAAGCCATGGCATGGACTCAGCTGAAGGCCCGTTTGTTACTTGATATGGGGCTTTGGAAGCAATTCTGTAAAACAACAGAAGGAAACATTATTGACTGAGCAAAAACAACTAGAAAAAGGTTATAACATTAATTGCACTTCTGAAAAAAGAAAGCTATTTCCACTATTAATATCTATTTTATCAAGACAAATGAAAAAGAAAAACCACATCTACGTTAGCTTGTGAATAAATTTATTTGATTTTAAGTTTGCACACAACTGCAGAAGTTGAGAGGTGTATACACATACACAACCATACTCACCATGCAATATTGTGTGTTTGGTTCAACTTATTTAAAAAATTGAATCTTTTCTATTTCTATAGTTTTTGAAAAAAATGGAAAGATTATTGTTTCCCTAAAATATTCCTAAACCAAACATGCACAAAATGTTTAAAGTTTTCTTTGTTTGGGTGAAAGTGCACACCTATCCTTTCTCTTCAAAAGAAACCGGTGGAGTGAAGCTTTTCTAGCAATTGGTGGATCTGCACAAAAAGGAAATTCCTGGTCAGAAAAAAAAAATCCATATTACCAAAATTAAATAAAACCATTAATCTCAAAAGTATTAATGCTCTTGAGAAATTACCACAAACAACAGGCCTGGATGATGCTTGAGAGTGTTCATGGATGGAGTTGGTGATATACACAGCGGGAATAATTGGAGCACTTGAATCAGCAGAAGTTCTGACCAAATTAGGAGGAAATGAAGGCTGGCTCTGTGTGTATGTGAAAACAGAATTGTTCTGGCTTTGTGGTTTTCCACTGGCATAGAACATGATCTCATTGGCTTTTTCAGCAGGAAAATCATCAAACACAACAACTTGTCCACCATAAAAGATTGTCATCTGTGCAGTTTTATTAACCTTGCTCACAGACTTGATTGCACTGCATACCATGAATTAATAGAAAATTAGTCACATACTTTAGGCAATTTTTCTAATGACTAAACAGCCATAAAAAAAAATGGAAATTTAAATAGCATATCTAAAGGGTAGTAGCAGTTATGAATTGGTATGCAGTCATTGGTCATTAATTGTCTTCCACAGCAAGTTAGAAAAAAGGGTTACTGTTAATTGACTTAACAACAAATTAAAGAAGCAAAGCAACCAACCTGGAATCAACCAAAGTTGGAATCTCCTCTGAAGGACGATAGGAAGCTTGTAGAGAGAGCAAATCCATGGCTGTCAGGTTCTTTGGTGTCACGTTGTTTTCCTTGGTAGGAAACAAGTTCATAGTTGTAGCAGATTGACAAGACGTCTCAGATGACCCTGTAAAAAATTTCACATCAGAAAAAAAAGGGAAATCTCCAAAACATGCAAAATATCTGACAGATTAACTTTGTTTTGAAACCAAAAGAGACCAAACATTAAAATCCAACACTTTTCTCATTTTAATAAGAGGGGCAAAATTTGAGTCATGAGTTAGATCTAGGAATTTAAAAGTCATTCAGGGCAACAAATTAGCACAAAGGCAGAAACCTAAGAATTGAGAGAGAAATTCAAGCCTAAAAAAAAGTTCTTTTTATTTTAATTTTATATAGATAAAAAAAAAAAAAAACTTTCAAAGACCCATAAGCTGCTTCTCCTTCCTAAAATATATTTCAAAACAAACCAAGATGACAGGAATAACTAATTAAGTACCCGTCAAAATTCCAAATTTTCTCCTTCCTTACATTTTCTACAGAACTAAGCAAAACCCAAAACTTTCACAGAAATTTTAAGAGAAAACCCAAAAAGAAATTGTAGAGTTTAAGGAGGCGTACCACATGGTTCGGTGTTGCATGTCATACCAAGGGTGAGATCTCCAAAGCTACCCTTCTCCTTGATGTATTGACTCAACAGACTGCAAGTTTGAGAGAAGCTCGACTTCTCCGGCGACTTGGCCGGTTTCTGGCCGGAAAATTGAGAGTACTCCGACGAGCTGGACATGATGAATTGAATCTACCCACAAAGAGAAACACAAGTATTCTATTCGGTGAGAGAGAGAGGAAGAGAACGCGTGGTTTGACGGTAAGAGAGTCCTAAGATGTAATGATAATCTTTGTCTCCCACCTTCATCTTTATATATAACCAATGATAACCAATTTTAATTGGTCTAATAAAATAATAATTATTATTATTATTATTTTATTTTTGAATAAGGAGGTGGAAAATTGAAGCACGAGGAATATGTGGGGTTTTTCAAAAGCGGTTCGTTTCTTTTCTTGCCGCTGTCTCCTACCATGTCACGTTGTTCCATTTGTTTTGGTTCTCCCAAAGTCTCCTTCATAAATTTATTTTATTGTTGTCCATAATTATTTATTTTTTATTATTATATTTATTAGTATAGTTTGCATTATTCTTTTTCAACACGTGTTGTTTGCGTCGGTAAGCTAAACGGCGAGGGGACGCTTATGTTTGGTTCCGTTTAGGTTGTTTTATTGAGTACTGTGTTTTTTATTACCTTAAATGCGCCCACGTTTTTGGTTTCATCTCTTCACGTTTAACTCATCCATTCCTTCATGAACTGTTCATACCATTGTCAATTAATGCTTTGCATAAACACATCACCCAGTTTGTATTTCTTTTCACATATCTTTTTATTGTATCCATAACAAATCTTATTAATTAATTGAATAATTTAATTATATATATATATATATGATAAATTATATAAATAGTTACTTTTATGAAAAATTGATTATTATGTTATAAAATTAATATTCAAAATTTATTTTTTTACCTTTTATATACTTACCTTTTTTAAGGTTTTAATATAAATTTTATTTATTATATTTTATTTTAATATTTTTATGTTATTAAATTTTTTATTTCTTTTTATTATTGTATAAAAGTGGACACACAGCCCCTGTTTTTACTAATATTTTACAATATTAAAAATTTATGTATTCTTGTGTTTGGCTATAGTATATTTATTTTATGAAAATAAAATGATATAAAATTTAAAAAATATGTAATTTTGTAAGAATAATTTTAAAATATTTATAAAATCATTTTTGAGTAAAAAAATTAATATTGTGTAATTACATATTTTATTAATAAAAAAATGTTTTTATTTGTTAAAAAATATTTAATTAAAATGACAAATGAATGACAATAAAATATATATCTTTTTTATAATAATATAATTTAGGATGTCAAAGTGGGTGGTTCATAAAAACCAATCAATGGTAAAAAAATAATAATGTGATATGAATTAATATTTAAACATACCAGAGATGACGTATATAAATTTCATATAACTCCTAAGTTGAGTTAAAATATAGGTTAGTCACCTGCATTAATTTTTATTTTAATATTTTATTGTTATATAACTTTTTATATTTTAAATATAATTAAATATTTTAATTCAGTATTTTATTAATATAATATATAAATCTATATTTAAGCTCATGATTTACTTTTTTATATTAGATTTCTTTATTTGCTTGTAACAAATATTAAAATATTATTTTTTAAGATTTTTAATTATTATATTTATACTGAAATTTATTTTATAATATATTCAAATTTATAATTAAAAATTATAAAAAAAATATTTATTTTACCTTATTTTTTTATATATATGCAAATTGATTTCAATAGTTATGTCAAACAATCAAACTTATCAACCAACAGGAAAGAAAAAAAAAATATTTTATATTTAAATATCTTAAATTTGTTTATTTAAAACCATGATTAAAAATCTCTAATTAAATCCAAATGATTAATAATGGTTAATCAAAATATACACTATCAATTATTATGTTCCAACTCTTATACCTCCATAGAATGTCCACTTCCTTCCATCTTAAAACACAATTCAAAAGCCAAAATTTCTTTATTGCTGCAGAAATGTAAAATGCTCTTTTGCATTCACAACAACTCTAATCCTCCAACAGATATATAATATTAAAGTCAATAAACATAATTGTATTATAGTTGATGAAAAGAACTAATTCCATTTAAGTAGTCATAGTAAATTTCATTGTCATTAGCATTCTTGTTATTTTGTTATAATACATCTATCTCTTTCATCTCTCTACTTCCTTCAAGATCAATATAATTCAACTTGAGCTTCCTCACACCTTCCACTTTCTTCACTATCTTTGAACATATCTCCCCATGATTTACTTGTTTCAAGATCTTGTGCTTCTAACCTAGATTTCAAACATCAGTACATTACAAATTGTTAGATCCAATTCAAAAAAGTTTATTTTTAAAGTTTTCAAAACAAATATTAATTAATCATTTTAGGTAAAAATAAAACTGATTGTATCATCTGTACATTATAATACTTTGTGTTGTTACAGAAGAGTATACCAATGAAAAAAATAATAATAAAAGAGAGCGAATGATAGAATGGTATACCTACTTTTTTTTTTAACACTCAAAATATTGTTATTATAATTAAAGCAAAATATAGATATCCAGAGACAGTAAGTTTTTATTCATTTCTTATTAATCATGGTCCATTCTAGTTGAATTAAAAAATATATGAAAACTTTAATATTTAGGTTAAAAAGTGTTTTTTTATTTTTATTTTCGTTTCATATATATGAGTTTCGCAATTGCATCAAGAGTTTAATTAGTTTATTTTCCTATATTTAGTTTGGTGTAGAAAAACATAAAAATGAAAAACAAATTAAACAACAAACTTATGAGTAAAGACATGGTTATTCTACAACCAAATACGTGAAGAAGTTGGTGCTAACATTTTATAGATTCATGAAATAATAAACAAGAGTTAATTTATGTATAAATATTTTAAAATATAAACATGTATTTTTTTCAAATAAATATGTTTATAAAATATATATATATATATATATATATATATATATTATGATATTTTTGAATTTATATGTGTATGTAAATACAAAAATACGATATAGGAATGGACTTTAAATTTTTGGAAAAAAATTAAACTTAATTAGCTTTATAACTCTTGGATAAGTTAAAATTTAGGATTTGAAAAAGATTTAGTGAAACCTACAGGATGTTGCTAAAAAAATTACAAAAAACTTATTCCTAACAATCAATTGCTTTGATTTGATTGCTTTTTAGTCCCTTTATCAATAAACGATGGGTCATCATCTTTCAAACCATTTTTAGGATCCATCATGCATATAAAGCTATTTTTTCCTAAGCATGCACATAATTAATTGAAAATTATTTTTAATTAATTATCTCAAATCTAAATACTAAATTGTTGGAAATTATAATTGCGTCTTACTCAAATAAATTTCTTTCTTACAATCAATTTGTATCTATAGAATCATGGCTGATCCAAACGTGAAAGACGCGTCACCAGCACGCATGGGTATCATCATGAACACAACTTCGTGATTAGACTAATTCCATTTCGAGAAAAATGATAAGTTTTCACGATTAAAATTTGTTGATGATAGTGCTGGATTATTAATGATGTGTTTGTAAATGATAAAAACTGGTATTTAGTTTATCTTATAAACAGGATAAATATTTCTAAATATATAAATTATAGGGATCAATATTTGAGTCTATAATTATTTTGAAACTTTTAGTTTTTAATCAATATTTTTGCTGGGTTTGAATCTTTTACTTGTTAACTCTATCAATATCTATCATGTGATTCAGTAGTTTCACTGCAGTCATGTGTAATTTTATTTATAAAGCATGTTCTAATCCTATAAAAAGAAAAATTAAAAGATTAAGATTTGCCAAAAACTTTATTAGCAACTAAAACCAAAAGTTCAAATAAGTGTATAGACTAAAATTTGTAATAAATAAACATATTACATTTACGATGAAAAAAATTAAAACAAAGTTAGTACAAGATTATGTTAATATTAATTTTGAAGATTGATTTTATGCTTTTAGCTAATTAAGAATATTTGTTATCGTAAAATTCAAATGTACTTTTTTAAAACTTTCATATTTTTGACGTGAGTTTAGTTTGAATAAATGTTTTTAAAAGATCTTCTTGGATATGATGCTTAACTAAAGTAGCCCAACAAAAAGATACTACAATTATTGGAGATTTAGATACTTTCACTTGAAAGAATTAACATAAAATATGTTGTAATAAATTACAATTATTACAGGTTTATACATTTTCACTATGTAGAAGACTTTTATTTTTTTTTAAAGAAATACAGTCAATTTAGGAACAGATGCATTTCCCTTTAGTACTTTTATTTTGACAGCTTATTGAAAAATGAAAATTATCTCAATGTGAACTTTGGAACAGTATTTAGCGATGGTCATTATAACTAAAATTTCATGGAGAAATTGAGACTTCGCCGTTTAAAAAAAAATGGAGAAATTGATAGATAAGATGGTTAAAATAATCAACTCAAGTAAAAAAAAAAAATGTTCTTCTAGATAACAATGTGAAAGTTCATAAATTAGTTAGATTAATTTATAAATTACTTTGATTAAAAGTAGCTTTTTTAACATAAGAGTTTACATTTTTAGCTTATTTTTGAAGGTATTTTAGTAAGCTCACAAATTATAATCTAATATTTATTTTTAATTTTGGTAATTTATTTAAACTTTCCCTTTCTTTAATTCCAAATCTTATTATATTTTCGATCCCCAGTTCGGAGAAAGCAAAACCATCAGCTATTTCATTATTTTTTCATAATATACTTTTTTAAAATGTCCAAAATTTCATAATATCCATGACTAAATATGTTTTTCATTCCATTAATATTTTTCATCTAATTTCAGGCTTTCAGTTTTTCAACTCTCAGTTTATATATAACTTATAGATTTCAACTAACTTATTTAGTTTTGTCAAATTATGGTTGTAGAGTTCAAAAATGAACTATGTTATTGTTTAAAGACTAATTTATTTATATATATCTATATCATATAATAAGAATTTCTTACATTTTGTTTTCACTTTCTTTACCTTTTTTTTACCATGTATACAATTAGACCTTTAACTGTTATAAACCACCCAAACTTAATTTTTAATTATAATATAATCTACACATTCAAAATTTATTATAAAATTCAAGTATATAAAAACATCTATTTTAGTATATGAACTACCAAAATTTGAAGGCTAATGTATTCTAGATAAAGAATTAAAGACTATCCAATAAGTGTGCTAGCTTTTACCGGAAAACTCATAAACTGTCCACATTCAACCTATACAATTGTTTCAATGGAAGTTAGGTTATTATAATATAGTAATATAGTATTATATTGTCACGCGCAATTGACTATATATTTTTCTCTTCGTTAAGCCATGACTATGCACTTGTAATTAGTATTAGGCAATTGTATATAAAATTAGATTATTTTCATTCCAAGATTTCATAAGTTCTTAATTTATTTTTTAAGAGTTGTATACTATGTTACATTGTTTCTAAAATATTGTGACAATTTTTGTTTAAATATAACGATTTTATAAAACCTCCTTACTTTTAATTTTTTAATTTATTGATTAAAAGTTACTTTAAAAATAAAAATGATGTTTTTTTATTATAAATTATAATATTTTTAAAACTTAGACTATTTTATGTTATAAAAGAATTTTACAAAATTCTGATCTTAAGTTTATAACTTGATTCATGAAATGACTAACGTTATTATTCTGCTATTTGAGTCATGTGTCCACAAATTATAATACTACAGGAAATTTCGCTGTAGCACTCTATGTCTTAGACTTCTGGTATTATATTATTTTTTACTAATAGATAAATTCAAACAAAACCTAATTTGAGGATGCTTCCTCTATGTATGAATAATACCAAAGTTCAACGTTTAAAATTGGTCAATTCAATATGGGTCGACGTCTATTATATACTTGTAATGATAAAAAGGTTTAATTAAATTTTAAAACTTTATAAATTTGTCTGTTTTTAATTTATTTTTTTAAACGTTATTTTATTAAGTGCTTAAAATATTTTTATACTTTTATTTAAATATTTAATGTTTGATTGTGACATCAATGAGCTGATAATGTAGTAGTTACTTTCATTTTTTTTATTTCAATTCATTCACCGGTTTTTCAAATCGTTAATCAATAGAATCTTTTTTTTTTTTTTTTTTTTTTTTTTTTTTTTTTAATTTTTAATTAATAAAATTTTTTTTTTTTTTTTTTTTGTTTTCTCTAGCTTATCAACCAACTTATTTAAGAAGCGAGTTAAATAATAAGTTGAAAATAATTTGAAAATAAAAAATAAAAGCAACAATTATATCATTCTATTGATAATAGAAAGAAAAAATAAATAAAAATAGAAAATAATTAAGCATAGAATAAAACAAACTTTTTCAATAAAAATTTAATTAAAAATATTTACAATTTATAAATTACTTAATATTTAATTAAACCTAATAAAAAAATTGTAGACAGAATGGAATGAGAGGGAAATGTTAAAATAAAAAGGTCGGTAAATGCGGTCCAGTTAGACAGATAAGAAAATGGTTTAGTACATAAAGTGTTTGACCATTCAACTATGTGCAACACATGTTTAAAACAAGTTCATCTCATAGCTTCCACTGAAATAGTTGGAGTATCAAGCACTCTCATGTTTCATTTGGTAGAAATAAACAAAGAAATAGAGAATATAAGAGAGAGAGATAAAAAGAAAAGAAACAAAAGAAACCTAAGTAAAAATAAAAATTATTTATTATTTGATCAAAGAGAAATATAAATAAATATTAAGAAAATATTTTTATCATAATCTTTTTTATCATTTATTTACTGTTATTATTTCATTATAATGAAAAATATTTGAAAAATCTTTTAAAAATAAACCCACCATTTTTTTCCAACTTGTCTGTCTCCTCTTCTCTACCACGCAGCCTTCTCTATCCTTTCTTTAGTAAGTTCCTACTTGGCAGAAAGATGCACGACACCTTGTTTATTTTTTTTATGTACTTTTTTTTAAAGCGTGAAAAGTACAAATTACGAGAAAGAATGAAGCGTCTCATACTTCATCACAAAAATATGAGGAAGACATGAAAACTTACGTCTTAAGCTTTGAGATAATCTATGATATTTTATTAATAAAGTTTATTTAATTTTATATTAATTTACTGGATAAATTTCACTCAGTTTTTTATTTATTTCACTCAGTAGAATTATATATACAGCGAATATGGGAGTTTGTCTCCATAATTAGCTGTTTCCAATTATTTTGGATTTGCCCAAACTGTATTTTAGTCCAACACTTCAAAATTTAAGTTTCGAAAATAATGGATTCGCTCAGTAATTATAGCTTAATTAAATACTCTAATTTCTAACCTTTTTCTTTGAAGTGAATTTCTGTAATGGTTTAGAATCTCCTCAACTTATTTAAGGTGTTAATATACTATTTTTAAGTTGACAAAAAATAAACTTATTTTGAGATTTTGAAAAGAAGTATTTCGGTAAATGGATAGATTCACTCGGACTCGGTGCAGTATCGGTTAACGGTATCCTACTGAGATAACAGAAGCATATTACAAAATGAAATTCGGCACCGTCACCGTTCAGCGTAATATTTTATTTTATTGTTGAAAAAAAGGAGAAGCAAACACGTTTTGCTAGGTGAGTGAGAAAATGACAAGGATTGAGATTGAGATTCCTGAACCAAAGCAAACGCAACTTCTCGTGTTCGATGTTACTGTTTCCTTTATTTATTGAATATGTTCTAATTTTACCACGTTCCTGGTTTTCTATATGACACTCAATGCAAAATTATAGGGTTAAATTACTTCTTCTACAGAATGTGACGAGTTCATAACAAATTCATGTGTAGTCTTTTCATTTAATATCTATTTTTTGTAAATAATTATATTGAATCTTAGATGAAATGTTAATTTGTTTTAAATATTATTGTTTTCTATGGGTTTGGGAGGATTAGATTAAGCTCACTGGTTAAGATTGAATAAAAAAATAATTTTGCTATAAATAATTTAGTGTTTCCCTTTTTTTTTAAATTTAGTTTGGTTGTGAAAAATAATAGAAAAAAAACTAATTTTTTTTAATTGATAAAAGATTTAGTAAATAAAATTGCTGATAATTGCGTATAAAAATGTATACTATTTGTTTATTTTCATGTTAAAGGTATGTGGAAAAGGTAGAAACAAAAAACAATGAGAAACAATTATTTTCTTTATATAATTTCAAGCGTTTTCTTTTTAAGACGGAAACGACATAGTTCTAATTGGTCTTATGTGTTTATATTTCTTTATTATAGCATATTATCTTAATGAATTAAAATTTAATCTTAATATTATTTTTTATATATTTTTTAAAAAATAATATATATATATATATATATATATATATATATATATATATATATATTATATTTTATATTTTATATATATTTTATATTTTAATTATAAAAAAGATTATAAG
>Ga0099824_1009558_pt1 | contig 11871 bp, 6 predicted proteins | sample SiratrowhiteBW_FD_76837 | JGI IMG/M metagenome (GOLD analysis project Ga0099824, IMG submission 76837) | Root nodule microbial communities of legume samples collected from California, USA - Siratro white BW | ecosystem: Host-associated > Plants > Roots > Nodule | place: USA: California... | reverse complement strand
ATATATATTTGTATTTTTTCTACTTTCTGAAAAATAAAACAAATCATCTAATGTAAAAAAATCTAATTACTATTTTAGAACATTAACCAAATGGAGCCTGTAAAATAAAAAGGATGAGCATAATAATTCAAAAAGAAACGCACCAATTATTAGACAATCAACATTTAATTGAAAATCATCAGCATTTAATTAAAAATCATCAACATTTAATCACTATTAAGCAAAATCATCAGAATAATAATCAAATCTGCTATTCAAATTTCTTACCTTTCTATAATTTTTGAGTTTATTTTCAATTAATATTCATATCTTTAATGAGCATCAGAAAAGGCAGACAGAAAAAGAGAATGTGACATGACAACACTTTAATGACAAATTTATTTTTATTATTATTTTTTTAACAAATTTTTAATGGACTGATTTTCTTTACTTTTTTTCCTTTTTACGAATTTTGTTTTTAAAACTTTATCCATAAAATAGAATGAAACCAAAACTATTTTTTTGGACAAAGTATGATAAAACTAAATAACACCCATTTTTTATTTTAATTTTATATTGTTTTATATTTTGGAATAACTTTATTTACCCAGACGAAATTGGGTGTTGACAACTTTTATGATTAAGATTATAAATTAACCCCTTTCAATTTTCGTTTATCTCGATAGCAATTTTAATTTCAATTATGTTTTTTTTTATTCTCAGTTTTATAGTTTTCAATTCATTAGATGGTTAGAATTAGAGATAGTCTCTGTTTACAATTTTCTTATTTATTGCTTTGAAGAATTCTATTATTCATTTTAGTTTTGTTGTTTACAGTTCTTACATTCTTAAGTTAGACGCATATACTTTCATTGTTATAAAACACACCAAATAGTCTATTAGACAATGGTTAATAGATGGTCTAATCTTGAGAAAAACCTTAGTAAAATATTTATTGTTTAGTTTTTGAATTTATTGATATTATTTAGAATTTAGGTTGTTTTAATTTGCTTTCTATTCACTTATTCCTTGAATAGTATAGTCTTTCATTTTAGTTTTAGTTGAATCGAATAATACATACTCTATTTTAGTTTAGTCACTGCATTTCTATGCATTTTAATTCAAATTTTTAAATTTCATTTTTTTTCAATTCCATTCTTAGAGTTTTCATTTAACTCTTTTACTCAATTTAGTTTATATTTTTGCAATTTGATTGTTGATAATCAGTTTAATAGACACAAACCATCTATTTCATTATTCTGTTTTCTATTTTCACTTTTGTTTTTTTTTTATTGTCACTTTTTCATCTATTTTCAATTTCAGAATTCATTCAAACCCCAAATTTTAACTTATAAAAGAAAAAATATCATATGATCGACTTAATGAGAATTTGTTCTCATGATTTGACCTAGGTTGACCTCCGTATTACATTCTAAGGGGGAACTTAGTTGTGTTTGAAAAACTTGATGCGAATAGAGTTTATGATGGTGCTAGTAACATTGTTGAAGGTGATGAAGTAGAAAATGTGGTAGTCGAGGAGGCCCACGTAGTCGAGGATGAAGTCTATCCTTGAGGGTCAGTGGATAGTCATTACTTAACGATTGTGAGGACCATGTTGCTAGACAATTATAAAATGGAATGGTATGTAATAATGTTGACTTACATGTATTGAAATTAATGGTTTACTTATTGAAAATGCTAAAATGATATTCATTGGCATTTCTAGGATCGCGATGATATAAAATTAGTGTCACATGGCAAAAAAAATTAAAAAGTTAGGAGTCACACATGAATGGATAGAAGTTGCAGTTGAGTTTTCTGGCTTAGTCAGTCTGGTTTGTGCTACCTACAATACTGTGAATAAAGTATTGTTGTTTGCCTTTGTAGAGAGGTGGCATCCCAATACAATTTATTTTCATCTACCTAGGAGTTGACCATCACATGGGATAATGTCTCAAATTTGGTGCACCTGCACATCATTGGGAAATTCTACACATATTCTACCTTAGATTAGGTTGTGGTTACAAAGTTGTTAGTTGTTAACCTAGTTTGCTATGATGGCAAGTGCATCATTCACAAATGTAGTAGGTAATAAATAGATCATTCTTTCTTAAGGGATTTGTGCAATACGACAATAGTTATTATAATAAAATCAGATTCAAGAACAATTTCGTGATTTAGTTTGATGTGCAAAAAAAGAAAATAATATTTAATATTTTTATCAACAATTGAACTGCAGAAAAGGGATTAACTATGAATAATATGAGATTGTTAAGGTTAGACTTCACTAATCTTCACTTCCATGCATAATAACGTTTACTTTCTTTTCAAATAATAATCAATGTTAACCAACAAATATACCCAAACCCTAATTCCTCATATAAGTGAGCCTAAGATTATCTATTCATTGTGAATTCATTGATTAATTTTATAAATAAAACTTGCATGCGTCACAAGGGTCTTTAGACAACAAACAAATCATATTCTATTCCTAGATACAACTTTCATTTAGTATATTATTTCAATTCCTGACTATAGAATATCTTTTCAAATACCCAAAGTGTTAGCACCAGGAGTTGCTAGTGGATTTGATGAAATGAACAAGTGAATGAAGTCTAAGGAATCATGAGGACTGCGAAGAGGATCATGAAGATGATTGAAGATGTTGGTTCTAGACTTAGGCTTTGTGTGTGTGTGTGAGTTCTTGCTCTTGTCATAAGATCATTTGTTACATGTTTCATATGTCTTAGTAAGCTCCAAGGATAAAATTGTTTAATCAAATTAATCAAAGTTTTCAAATAAATGTGTTTTGGAAAGAAAATTTAATAAACTGGTTTTATTCTGAATCTGATAAATTTTTTGTTCCAGAAAAGTTCAATTGATTGAACAATTATTTCAATCGATTGAAGTTTTGACAAATTTTAAAACAATTTGCCTATATAAAGGAAAGACACGTGTTTTGACATACAAAAATCATTCTAAGAAAACATTGTGAAATCTTTTGAGAGAGAAACGTGCAAAACATATTTTAATAGTTTTAATAAAGCATCTTCATCCCATTCTGTAAAATTGATCAGAGTTTGCGAAAAGTTTTTCTAAGTTCAATTCATCCCCCCTCTTGAACTCAGCCTGAACTTATTTTACACAAAGATTTAAAGATCAAGTCAAGAATCAACACAGTAGGCAATAAGTGTAGAATGAAAATACTGATATATTGAAAAGAAAGACATAAGTATGAAAACCATAACGATTACATAAGAGTTCAGAAAAGGTCAATTCTAACCCCAAAAAACAATGGATTTACTTTCTCAAAGTTATGAGAAACCTCAACATTAGAGAAGAATAATGGAAATAAGGAATTACTCCTAGAAAATCCTAAAGTTGCCTTCAATTTCGGACCTTGATGGCTCAAGATATCTAACCCTAATCTAGAGCAATTATTAGACAAAATGTAAAAATCGATGCTCGTGCTAGGGTCAAGTTCAGTGGCACTAGACGTAGCTGAATTTTGTTACTGATATAGACTTCCAGGCCCAATTGGCACCAAGCTCAGGTCTTGTGTGCTAGACGCATTTTCACTAAATTGTTCTCGAGTTTTCTTAGGTCGAGCTCGGGTTTTGGCGCTGGCGTTGAGTTATTTTGTGTCAAATTGCTCTTTAATCACTCATCTTCATGGCTTAAATCCTTCTTCTCTCAATCCGACATTTTTGTATTAAATTTTAGACAAAATAATAGGAATTAGCAATCAAATCTGTTTTCTCAATCTCATAATCATTATTAATAATAAGCACCTAAAATTGAAATTTTAGCCTATTTTTAAGCTTAGAGAGAGGTTATTTTGTCTTGAAAAATAGTCTGAAAATATCATATAAATCAACTCTATCAAATTCTCCCAAACTCATAACCATACATGTCCTCAAGCAAAGGTAACTTGGCACAGACGAACAATTACTCAACAATGATATAACAACTCAAAATAAATTCACTAAATCCCTTTAGAATCAATCAAGTGTGCTTCTTCTGAAATCAACTCAGAAAAGAACAATATTACCTTATTAAGTCCAGCTATGGTACTTAAGTGTAAAATTTAACAAAAAAATGCACACAATTTTTAACACAGATGAAAATTTATTTTCATTGAACAACTAAAGGTATTATTTATCACTAAAGTAAGTGTTTCACTAAAGCACTCTAGTGTCTCAAAATGTATTTTTCTCTCATCTATCACTATTTCCCACAATTTCACTTTGGTTTTTATTTCAAGAGTTAACAATTTCAAAAACATGCAACATTATAAGGACTTTATTGAATTATAACTTGGTTGGGCTAACAAGTTTTTCTGGATGATCAAAACACTTCAAGCAAAGAGAGCAATTAGGTCAATCAATAAACTCAAAAATTTCTACCCTCTTCTATTTTAATTAAAACCATTATCAACTTTTCTCCAAACTTATTTATTTGAATATCTCATTTTTATTTATTTTTATAAGTGCAACCTCTAATTTGCTCTTTATATCCCCATATATTTTTCATATATTTCTCCCAAAGTTGAATTATTATACAAGTCTCTGATCTCCCTTCTTTCCTAACTCAAAGTGAGATAGTCAAATAAAATTAAATAGTTTCAAGGATGAAGAACAATATCTTTTCGAAGCTGAAAAATGGTACATAATTTTTATTCTATTATAACAGGTTGGCTATTTGCCTCTAGCTACAATAAAGATAAAAATAGAAATGAATTTGATCATATGTTAATGTTAATTTAATAATCAGCAAAGAAACTCAAGCAAACTGAATTATGAATAAAACATGATAACACTTACTTGAATTACTCTTAAGCTTAAAATATCACCTGGTTACACAGTTAATACCAAAAATTGCCACATATTACTGCACTTCTTATCACAAAAACACAAGAGTAACCACAACTTAAACTAACAAGAACAACCTATTCAATTCCAAATCTCAATGAAAATTTTTATGCACAATGTATCTTTAGAGATTAGTTAACTCAGTACAAGTTATTTATTAGTGCATCATAATTGTTATCTACCAAGTTCCAAGTATTCACAAAATAGAAAGTAACACAAAAACAAAGAAAAATAAAAAAAAATTAAACATAAACAAACAAAAACAAAGAAAATAAAAAAATTTAAACAAAAAAATAAAACAAAATAAAAGTCCAACAATCAACTAAATATCTTTGAAGATCTTCTCCTATTCTTTAAAGAAAAATAAAACATATTTAAACAAAAACAATAAAACAAAAGTAAACTCCAACAACCAATGAAATATCTTTGAAGATCTTATCCTCTTCTTTAGCCTCGTCTCTAGCATCATCATCATTTGCTTCATCCCTTCCTCAACATAGGCCTTGTTCCCCAAAATAAGCAACATAGGTTGTAAATCCTCAACTGAGGGTAAGTGAAATGTAAGTGGAAATCCTGTTCCATGCAAAGTGACACTCCTAAGGGTGTCTATCACCATCATTTGAGCTCTATACATTGTCTGCATCGAGGCGTCAAAGTGCTCCCTACTCAAAATAGTACCAATATGAACTTATCCTCATAAAGGTGGTGCTGGTGTAACTGATCCCTCTCTCGCACTACAATATCTATTGATATAATTTATATCAATAATTTGGAAAAGATGCTCAAGTGGCGGGAGGGAGACATCTACTCTAGCTCTCTTGTAGAGATGAGTGATCAAAGATGAATTCCCTAAGCTAGCAATAGAACTAGAGGTATTTGCACACCGATGAATCTCCCAATCAATTTGCCTCTCCATATTCAGTGATCTTCCAAATAAAATGATGTGGAGAATTAGAGGTTTTGGCTTAGTGATATCATATACATGAGAAGTGGGAGAAATGTTTAAGGGAATAAATGTCACCCAAATCCTGGCCAAAAAGTTAATTTATGTCCTTCTGATGTGTAGAGGTAGTTGTTGTTTATTTCTCACAAAAATGCCTCTTGGCAAACAAACTACCCTTCAATCTCTATGTGGCTATATCTCCCATTGATGAATTGGACATTGTCAGGACTTATCTCCCTAATCATTCCCAGGAAAATAATTGATGGCAGTTGCATCGAAAGGAACTGTTTCCCTCCTCACATAACTATATATGGAGAAATTGATCCTTCTTCCACCATTGCATTAGCATAAAATTCTTTAACAATTGCAATGTTGGCTAGTTCTAGATAAGTGCCCATCGTAGTGTAGTTCTTCCTCTGAAATTCAACAGCTTCTCTAGGCCTTAAACCACCTTCCTCTTTATAGTCAACCTTCTACTCTCTACAGAAGCATAATGCTTTTCATGAGCCTTACAAAGAAATTTCTTAGAATACAATTGGCCTTTTCTCTTCTACCTTTAGAGGACTATCCCTTTGTGTATCTGCCTATTAGTATGAGATGTCATTTGCAACATTCAAAAAAACACTAGAACCATAGAGAATAATTACAATTTAAAGATGTGCTAGAAAAATTTATGAACTTAGTTAGTCCTCATGTATTTGCACCGGGTGCGAGGACCAAATCTTTAAATTTTTGGGTAGCGATGTCGGGCTCCATGAAACTGAGACGAGCGCGACAATTGTTTTTTGATAAATTCCCAATTTAAACGATCAAAATCACCCAAGTAGTTGCATAACAACAAACACAATGCAATACCAAATAAATGAAACCCTAAAATGACTTGTCACGATCGGGGTCACAACGGGGCAAAAGATGAATCTTTCGAAGAAAACAGAGAGGAGTTGTCAGCATAGTTTATTATGAAAAACTATGAAGATAAGGAAGTGGTCACCGAAACCGGATTTAGGATCTGGGAGTCGGTTACGTGTGGGAAATGTATTAACACTGCACAACGTCTGTCCTAAGACGATACCTTTAATTAAATAAGTAACAAGTGTGGTTTTTGAAGATGTTTATTTTTTTCAAAGAAATAAAAAAAATACAAGTAAAAATAAATAAAATATTTTTTAATATTTTTAGCCCGACAAAGATCAACCTTGCTCCTATATATTTTCATGAATGATGGGAAATCAGGGTGTACATAGTTCTGGATAGAAAATTGTTTGTTAGGTTATTGATATTTTTTAATTTTGTATTTATATGTTTTTAAAAATTGATATTATTTTATTTTATAATTTTTAGCCGATTAAAGTACAAGGCAATGCAAACAACCATGGTTGATACTCTTACAAATAAAAAATAATGTAAACTATTCATCAATATGGCAAATTATTTTTTGAAATTTATTTAGGAAAATGTGATTTTTTAATATTTTAAATATCACATGATGCATGTGACCATTTAATATTTAAACGAATTATTCTATTCATCATGTGAAAACATTTTAAATAATAAAAATCAAGTACAAGATGAAGCGTGATGTCATACATATACTTAAAATTTATTTGCAAGATTATTATCAAAACTCTTTTTTTGATTATTGAATATATATAAAAACAAAGTATCATGGTGTTGTATTTATAAAAAATGTAAAAATGTAGGTTGAATGCATGGACCTAGTTATTATATTTTTTAAAAGCAATAACTAAAAAAACTTTGAGGGTGTATGAAATAATAATAGGGGTGTAGTTAAGAAAGTTATTGGATCTGGTTTATTTGAACAAACATGGTATAGATAGGAGAAGGCGAGGTGTGAACAGTAACTGGAGGGGCAAAACAAATAAACTGAAACACCTTTAAACCCACTCCCTTTTCATGAATTCCATCAACAAGCAATTAGAAATCTCAAAAACAAAGGTTATGTCCTTAATTAAAACCAAACCAGTGTAGAAAATCCCATACTGTAAAAGAACCATAATTACTAGAAGAAAACCAAATAACTTTCAAAACAACAGAAACATGATAACACCAAATGAAACCCATAACACAAAACAACAACTAATGTGAAAATTTCAAAATCTGGTTACTGGGCTTTCATCATATTACTAGCAGCGACGGTGGAGATCTGAGAGCAACGGTTAAGCTCATCTAGCGATTTCAAAATATGGCAGACGATGTGCAACAGTTATGGTAGAGGGAAGAGTGTTCTCTTCGGTGGATTTGATGGATGCTAGGTATTTGAGTTTGGTTAGGGTTCTTGGTCTATGAACAAGAAATGGGCGAAATGGGTTTCAATGACGCTAGCCACGGTGTGACGGAGGAAGCAGTGGTGTTGTCGTGGTGGAATCCAAAGCTAGGGTTTGGTGAGAAGCGGTGGTGGTCTGCCAAGGTTGGTTGAACTTAGTTAGAACTACATAAATGACACTGTGGTGGGGGCGAGAGAAGGGTAGTTACTGGAGTGAGGAAGGAAATAACGAGCGTGAAGTAGAACTCGCCTTGAACGGGATTGTTGCTGTTACCATTTCAACTAGGGAAAAAAACACTACGTGTGTGGTTCCCTCAATGAGTAGTGCAAGTAATTCTATTTACAAGATGCAAAATCAGAAAATGATAAAGAGTGGCGTGCCACAACTTTTGGTGTGTGGAGGTTAAGGTGGTGGATCATGCTGTAGTGTAGTGTGTTCTAATAGAGACCTGGAGGGTCTTCGATCTCAGTTGTAGTCTTCGGTCTTGGACGTAGTCCTCGGTCTCAGATGTAGTCCTCAGTTTCCAACAGGGTGTGGGAGGATACTTGCAAAAGGTGCTTTGATGCCAAAGTCAGAACACGAATGTCGGAGTGCCAGTATTAAGGATTGGATTTTCGTACCTTGGCTTGGCTCGTTTGCATTGTATTTGTAGGGGTCGAACTATACAAAAGCATTGTGATTGGTTGAGGTTTCTGAACATAGAAGCTTTTGGTAGTCTGCTATTGTCAGTGATTGTCTAGTGAGTTGGCACCGTTGTATCATGTTGTGGCTGAGTACATGTCGGTTAAGACTGCCTACCATTCAAGCTTGACCGTGCAATATTTGATCATTGACCATACACTTGCCCTCCAAGCTTGAGGGCTAGTCACGAGAGGTTTAAGTGGCTACAACTATAGGATGAGGTGGACGTGCCCCTCTAGCTTTTCACAACACACATTATCTCTAATTGTATGGTTGTTGGTTGTGATTGTGAAACTGGGAAGTAATGGTTTGATGATGCAAGCATACCACGAAATTCATCTAAGAGTTGATCAAACGGCAGGGGAGGCAAAACATCAGCTCATTTTGACTGTTGGGGTGCACTCTCCCTATAAATAGGGGCATCCTTTTCAGTTTTGTTACTTTTAAGAGATCATTGCTCCGATATCTAACATTCAATATCCAAAAGTATGAGATAGTGGCTAGATGCAAAGCTTTCATTCGTAGAGATAATGAAGTCATCCTCATTGTCGTCTTCTTTTCATTTTAATGAGTTTGCTCGTAGTGTGGCATCTAAGAGCTCCCCATAAGTCTGTAGGCATGTTTAAGGGGCGTCTGGGTTTGGGGTGCAAGAGTTGCAAGAAGATGAGGTTGACGTTGTTAGAAGTCTAGCTTTAGAAATTGTCGAAAGCAACCTTCCCCTGCAAAACTGGATACGATTTGGTGAGCACACAAGTGATGTGTCAGTACTCCAAATATCGTTGGTCTTCCACGGTTGAGAGCTATGCGGTGTATGTTCGCATTTTTGCTGACCACACTTTAGAAGGGGCACTCTCCGTGGAGCGATGCTCAGCCATTGATAACGTGTGTCATGGGAGAGAAGGTCACAAATCTAATTTCTTCTTCATGTACGCGTGCTTGTTTATTGACTCCCACTTGTGCGTTCCTCTTGATGAATTCACCATGGGCGTGCTCTACACTATGAAGGTAGCGCCTACCCAACTACACCCCTACTTTTGGGTGTCCCTTCGCACCTTCCGCTTATTGGCGAAGATGTTTCAGTTGAGGTTGTCTCGTCATGTCTTTTTACACTTTTATAGTTCTCACGCCTGCTGGTCCGATTAGGAGGCTATCACTAGTAAGCCAAGTAGGGGTTGCTCTCTTTACTCGTTTATGTTCTTTTTCAAAATATCCATTTCGCACGCCAGTAGGCATTATTTTTTTTAATGGGAATACTCCCAAATTTCCTTTTATTGGACCCGGGATCCCGTTCATAATCTCTCTTGGCCGAGGTCGTCGATGACCGAGGACGACAAGAAGATGTTTGATATTCAGGATCAGTTTCCACGGTGGCTTCCAATTCAGAACATGTTAAGAATCTCATAAGATTCAGTATTTGATGAAGTAAAGCAATTGCACAAAAGCAAGGCAAAGTATGAAAGTTGAAGATGAAGACTTAAGTCATTGCCTTAGTGGGTGCGAGTGAGTGTGATTGCAGGTGAAGGTAAACCTATGCACAGCTGAGAAGAAAATCCATGGCACAATTAAAACATACTTAAAACAAAGTAATAAGATCGAGCATAAAGGATTTTGGAAAAATCATTTGAAAATTTAGTTTTTAACAGAAAATAAATTGATTCCACTTTCATGAAATTGATTCAATCACATTCTGCAACTTAACTGTGTTAACTATTTTTTGAAAAACAGTTTGGGTAGTTTATGTTTTAAATACTTGGGCTTTTAAAGTGCGAATAAGGACAATACAAAGAAGAGTGATATGAACAAGAAAGACAAGAATTATGTGAAAAACAAAGTTGCTTGGTTCTTTAAAGATTAAAGAAAGTGTTCTTGAAAGAAATTCAAAAACTAAGTCCTTGCTGTGCCATTGGTGTTCTTCAAAAAAACGTTGCAAAGGCTCTTCTCCACTAAAAATTAGGGAGTTTCTGCAAATCAATTCTTGAACCTGTGTGATTCAAGTGTTGCATTTTTTATTTGCATAATTGTAATCTTTGATTCAATTGGGTATTGGTGATGTTATAGGGTTTAGCATTGTTGTAATCTAAATATTTGAGGCTGCAGGCTGCTAGCATAAGTATTTAGAGGTGTTTGAAATCTTCCAGGGTGCAAGAGGTGTTCTTAATTGTAAGTGTGTATAATTGAGTGTTGATAGTGAAATTTTTCTTGCTAGGGTTACAAGAAATACTGGATGTAGCCTTTGGGTGAACTAGTATAATTGCTCTGTGTGGTCTTCTCTACTTCTCTCTGTGCATCATAATCTGTTCAGTGTCATTCATTCATTCTGCACACCAAATTTTTCTTCATTGTGGTTCTGTGATTCTGCATTTGAAAAACAAATAGCTTATTGATTGATCAAATTCCTTTAATAAAGTTTCTTGAAACTAAAAATTGTTCTGATTGAAGCGCTCATTTCAATTTTGGTCTTCCAGAGTTTATCAAACTATTTTTGTTGCACAAATTTATTTGGGCTTTTCAAAGATTTATTCTATTGCGCTTACATAGCATTACAGTTTTGAATCTTTGAATATAATCTTTGCTTATTTCAAATGTGATTCTTTCTGTGTAATAGCTTTATCAATGTTGTTCTTTTCTATATAATTCTAGTTTGCATTAATATAGGGTTGATATGCAATATATTCAATTTGTGTCATCGCATAATCTTTATTTGTCTCATTACATGATTGGATATTTATTCTTTGATTGAATATATTAGATTCGTATTGGCTTTTATCTCATGACTGAATTTAGTGCTTCTACATATGGAATTCCGGTTTGTCTTAGTTCAATTAAATTGCTCAAATCAATAGCCTGTCAAATTCTGGTTTTTTGCTCACTATTTTTGTTTTGAGTTGTTGAACATTAGACGGTCCAAAGTCCCTTTAGAGGATCAAATCATTTGATAAAGTTTTGATGATAACAAAAATCAAGTATATATTTATATTTGATGACTTAAATACATTGCGCAATTAACATTATTATTATTATTATTAAAGCAGAAGACACCTGGTCTATAAAGAGATAAGTTTTCTTACTATTTACTTTTATGTGTTATTGATTTGATTTAAATTGATTTTAT
>Ga0099824_1009547_pt1 | contig 11884 bp, 3 predicted proteins | sample SiratrowhiteBW_FD_76837 | JGI IMG/M metagenome (GOLD analysis project Ga0099824, IMG submission 76837) | Root nodule microbial communities of legume samples collected from California, USA - Siratro white BW | ecosystem: Host-associated > Plants > Roots > Nodule | place: USA: California... | reverse complement strand
AAAAATATAAAAAAAAAAAAAATATATATATATATATATATATATATATATATATATATATATATATATATATATATATATATATATATATAGTACATATTTCTACAATACATGTTTAATATATAAAAATCATATTTTTTTATATGATCTCAGAATTACAAGCTTAACTATCAATTTTGATCTTATTAATTATCATCACTACTTCTTCCGTTTTCTCTTTTGTGGCACTTGTCACAACAACTTAACTATCCATTAAACTATCTTCCTCAAATTACCTTATCCCACTTAGTACAAGCAAATTACTTTATTGTTGACTGCAAATAATGTACTCGACTATGTTTTTGGCACCCTTCCATGTCCTCTAGCAACAATTATGTACTTCTATCTCTCTTCGGTACTTTTGGTTCTGAGGAACAGATTGTGATGTCCTCTACTATCTCCTCTATTGATGCAATGTCAAGATTGACCAAGGTTTATGCCAAATCGGTCTTGCACTCGAATCATGTCTCTTAAAGAACGTATTTTCTTCATCGTAAAAGGTGACTCTAATGTCTATGAATATTTACGTTCTATTCGCTCTGTAGTTGATGAATGGAGAGAGAGTCTACAAATTGTCGTGTCCACTTTGTCTAGTAGTCAAGCCTTAGAATTGATTTATTCAAATGTTTGGGTCCTGCACATTCATTTTCAATAATGATCATTTTTATTATGTCATTTTCATTGATCACTTTACAAAATATGTGTGGCTTTATCTGATTAAACATAAATCTAATGTTTCTCATAGTTTTCCAATTTACAAATCAATTGTTAAAAATCAATTAAATACAAAAATTAAAACCTTTTACTCAGAAAATGGTAGTGAATATCTTAAATTGAGGTTTTTCTTTCAAACTCATGGAATAACACACTTAACAACTCCTTCTTATACCCTATAACACAATGGGCATTCTAAAAGAAAACATCGTCGTTTGGTTGAATCTATTCGTTGTCTTTTTCACCATGCTTCCTTACCCAACTCATTTTGGTCTTATGTTCTTGAAATTGCAACCTATCTTATAAATCGCATGCCCACACCTGGTTTAAATATAAAGTCACCTCTCGAGTCCTTATTTCACTCCTCACCAAATTACTCTAAGTTATGTACTTTTGGATGTCTCTGTTTTCCTTGGTTGGTCCCATAATTCACAATAAATTTCTCCCAAAATCCCAACCATACGTCTTCTTAGACTACAACTCATCTCAAAGTGTTTATTTATGTTACAATTTTAAAACTGGAAAATTATATACGTCAAGACACGTATACTTTGTAAAAAATATTTTTCCATATTCTTTTGTACTTACTACCACGTTTTCTCTCTCTCCAGCATCCATCCCTACATACATGCAACTATCTGGTCTCAGACCCTTAAATCACATACAAATCATTCCAACATTGGTATCTCAAAATTTAAATTCCACCTCCACTGCCTCCTCTTTACCTACTGCATCTCAAAACTTATCTTCTCCTTTGTCCATACCAACATCCCTGCATACCTCATCCCCTCCTCATGTATTACCAAATTCCATCGAATCCTCTCCTCTATCTAATCATTATATCTTGTACACTTTGGGTTCATCGCCTTCTATGCACTTAGATTCGTCTTCATGCTCGCTTGGACCAAAACAACCATCCCACCCAATGGTCACAAGATCCAAAAATGGTACCTTTAAACCCAAACAACTTCACCTAGCTACCAAATTTCCTTTATCCGACCAAATTGGACCTTTTTGTCTTTCTTAGGCTTTGAAACATTCTGAGTGGAGACAAACAATGCAAGAAGAATTAAATGCATTACTTGCCAATGGTAAATGGTCCCTTATCCCTAAGCAACCTAAGTTCAACATTATTGGTAATAAGTGGAATCCCAATGGTTCTATAGCTCGATATACATCTCGTCTTATTGGCAAAGGATTTTATCAACGTTTTGGTATTGAATATACTGAAACCTATAGTCAATACTTGTGTGGTGGATAACATGATAGTTTAGAGGCAAAAGAAAAAGGAAGGGCGTGAGAGAGAGAGTGGGGTGGTGAAGTGATAAGTTTTACGTGAGTGTAGGAATTCTTGGAAGTGCGATAGCTTGGTGGGGGTGCATGGTTGCATGGGTTGTTGTGGGGGAGGAGAACGGAGGCGCATGGTGGTGAACGGATGAGATAAACCGAATACGATAGAGCAACAACCGGACATTAGGGAATGCACCAGACAGATGACAATGGAGATGAAGAGATGCAGGACGTTGGTATGGAATGAAAGGTAGTTTTGGTTTTGCAGTTTTACATTAAGGGTAAAATAGTATTTTAATTGTAGTATGGAGGTGTAGGACGAGTATATGAGGGTAGAGGAAGAATTTGTGGCCGTGTCAACAAAAGGAAGGACCAAGAGTGTACCAGGACCTCCATACTCGGAGTGTAAGAAAATGCTAAAAATCTACTCCATTAAACATATAATCACACAATTCATAGCAGGGTTAGTATGGACACAAATATTTCTTTAATCAACTAAGCTCAAAATAGCAATGGGTGCACACACACACAATCCATATAGAATAAACTGCCTAAATAAATCAAACATTGAACAGAAGCAAACATAGCAGACTGGTTGCATCTACTTAGCATTTGAAATGTTGCACAAAACTATTAGCTGAACCACATTCAAGCTATATGAAAGACAAATTCTGAAATGAACCCTTCCAATTACTAAAATATGGAAATATTGACAAAATATTATAATTAGAAAATTTCTCGTGGTTAATTAATTATTGACATTATGATCACAGTAATTGTTATTATCGTTAATATAATATTTAATTGCTATGGATATAATGATATTAAGTATTATTACATTTAAAATAAAGTCTTTTATAGAATGAGGCAAATTTTTCATATTTATATTGAATATAATAATTATGATTTTTAAAATAAATTTTTCTTTCTAAAATTATAAAATAAATCTATGTACAAATTATCTTATCCATTATTAACATAATTAAAGAACATTACATGATTTTACTTTATTCCAAACATAAACATACATAATGTTTATCTTCATTTTCTTTAAATATTTGTTAAAATAAGAAAAGTTGAGTACTGCTTGAATAAAAAAGAAAGAAAAAAAATTAGTGAAGTGAAGATTTAATTATATATATATATATATATATATATATAAGATACAAATATTTTAGAAATTATCAGAATTTATTTAAACATCACTTTAGGTAATTCAATTTCAAATTATGACAATAATTCTATATTAAATTTTGATTTTGTGTGAATACATACTTTTTCTTTTTGGAAGTGATTTAAAGTGAACACATCTTTTATAACCTAGGTAATGATTTTATCATTTGAATGAATCATAAGCATATTAACATTAGTGAACAACTCATCCATAAACATGTTATTCTCTCACATCAACCATAGAATGTTTAGTAACTGTTGAGGTAATCAAGTTTAGTCAAATTGAGATTGGCATATAAGGAGCTACTCTTACCATTTCCTTCTCAATGATTCAACACTTTAACCGTAAGACCAATGTTATCTTTTGTTCATTCTTCAACTTATTAAGTTGGGACTTTTTCTATGTGAACACTTATCTTACATATTACACTCCTTTGTAGTACTAATTTACAATTAAAAGTTTAGAGGCTCTCCTCTAGTCTCATGATCTTTGAACACCAACGTTTTTTCCATAAATTCCTACATATCATTTTAGATAATTTTGGCGTCAGCATCTTTTAAGACCAATTTAATTATTTTTTTTATCTCATTACAAATATTCAATTTTTTTATATACAAAGTTTAGTAATTTTTTTAATTATATATATATATATATATATATATATATATATTATTATTTTATCAACAAAAAGGATGAAAAAATTATTACAAAGTAAATTTCTTTTCATACAAATTATAGTAAATTTTAATTATATATATATATATATATATATATTATTTTTTAATAACAAAAAAATTATAAAGTTATTATAAAGTAAGTTATAATAACAATTATAGAGAATATTTATAAAAAATTATTATATAATATTCATATCAAATGGATAATTTTTTTAAAAAATAATGAATTTAAAATAATATCACTTTATCATAATATTTTTCAACAGAAATAAACAAAAGTAGACAGGTTTAAGAAAAGTAAAAATATATTAACAATTTTAAATTTGGTTTGATCTTTTTTAACATATAATTGAGACAACAAGTCAACATTTTTTTTCCAGACCATGTATCATCTAAGAAAACTTGAGACCATGCATAATCAGAGTTTTCCGGTTTTCAAGCTCTAAATTTTTTACATGTTTAGAAAGCTTATGAATTCTGGTTTTAAAATAAAAATTTACTTCTGAAAAACTTCATACCAATTTTTTTTTTTTTTAAAAAGAAAATCTAATTTACTTCATTTGAAGTTTTCAGTATAAAATATGAACTTCCAAAGGTCATTGCTTCGGCATTTAATTTTATTTTATTTTTTCTCTCAAGATGATCCCAAATGAGGAAATCCTCCTTTGAGTGATTTAAGGGTCTAAACCAAAGCATTTTAAGTCTATTTCTAAGCAGAATTAGTATTATATCTTTTTTCTAACAGCATTATTATATCATTTGGATGAGAAAAATGAGGGTAACACAGATCAAGTTCATTTGTACCTTTTCAAATTACAGGAGAATCACATTGAGTTAAAACACATTTTCAAATTAACAAATAGTGTACCCTGTTCCTTGAGTTAAAACTCCAAATGCAACCACAAAAGTTGTGCATGTTATAAAAGTCATTCAAGGAAGAATCACATTTTTCAATTTAAAGGGCCACGATTTACGAAACACAGAAAAAAATATTAAGATTTAAGAATAAACTAAACTTGACATATCTTGAAAATTTTCCAAGCTTCATAACAACTACTTAAGCATCCACAAGCTAAAGATAGTTGATGCTACAATATGTAATCAAGGTCACAACCATCTGTTTCCTCAATCAGATAATACAGCACAATAAACTGTCAAAGGCTATATAAACTCTGCAGTGTGATTAATCCTCTTCTCTTTCGGGAGGCAAACCACAAGGCAGGAGCATTTTCTGCACAAAAGATAGAATTTGTTATGAATAACTGATGACTGACAAGTTGTACGCAATGATACTAAAGAGAAGGTTAACAAGACAGAAAATTTCCGAAAAGGGTCATGCTATAACTACACTTTAGATAATTGTAAATTATACTTCTTGCTAATTCCTTTCAGAATTCCAAGGTCCCACCCTCCCTCTTCATAGGATTAAGGATGAATAAACATGTTGCAGGTTCAGAGACACCACAAAGCTCGGTCGCGCAATGTTTTCCTATCGCATATCTCCTATTAAGAAGCTTCACATTGCTCAGATGCTACATAATGTCGCATAGGGCGGTTATTTTTACGGATGTATGTGTTGAAACTATGTTTTATTGAGCTATGGAAGACTTTCAATCATGCCTAATTCATAGTGTGATGTTTTAAAGTTTTAATGATACACAAGCACTAGACCTCATTTATACAATTATACTAACAATAGACTCTTTATCCTAAAGTTGGCTTAGCTTCCTCAAGACAACATAAACACCTCTAAGAAGATAAGATGTGATGTTATAAGATATTCTAGAAAAAAATCAAGATAACATTGGATATTTTTTTATGATATAACAGTATGATCCATCGTGTTAGACCTACAACCCACATTGGGCCTGAGACCCATACCCTGCCTCAACATAGTGCGGTGGGTAGGATCCAGAGAGTTTATTCGAGAAGGAACAAAAATAAGCAATGGTTAGTTAGGAAGTTATTAAGACAAGAGTTTAAATAGGTAGAGAGTACAACATTAGTGCACTTGATTGAGAAAGATAATTGTAAACTGAGTATTCTTGGTTATAAAAAAGGGCATTCTCCGTGTCCTCTTTCTTTAAACATAAACCATTTCCATTTTTCTCCCACTTCAGTCTTTTATACATCCTTTTCTGTATAATTTGGCTATCTTTCACTCTAACATTATGTTGTAAAAAACAGCTGAAAACATAAATAAAATTAAATTCCAGAGGCATGAAAGATCACTGTCCTTAAGGATTTATCTGCGATAAATTGCTTAAGTCCCTCAGGATACAATAGAAACTTCTCGGATAATACCAAGGATATCAGAACTAGCAAATAAGCTCTTTTATGAGCAAAATAACCCAAGACTTTAGAGAAGAAAAATTGAGAAAGAGAGGAATGAAGATGTGTTTTTTCGGAGAAGGGGAGAGCCTCTATCTATAGAGGATGGAAACTGTGTAGTGAGTGAGCAGGTTTGAACTGTGAAGAGTTAGGAACGAAGGGGAAGGGATGGCTTGTTGCTTCAACAAACGTTCCACTCCCCTCAATGTTCGAACATAAGCTAACAACCCACGTTGTTGAAATTAACTATAGAACGACATCTGTCTATTCCACAAGAAGTGCCATAATTCAGAGTTTATGGAAGATGTGGAGTTGTCGGAAAAATCGCCACAGATCGAGGTTGAACGTTTGTGGCTGTTGGGTTTGAACGTTTCTAGGTTTCCAATTTGCCCCTTTTAGTTAGGTTTCTACGTTTCTAGGTTTCCAATTTACCGTTTTTTCAATTCGAACCCAACGGCCACCAATGTTCAACCCAGATCTACGGCGATCTTTCCGACAACTCCACATCTTCCAAAAACTCTGAATTATGGCACCTCTTGCAAAATAGATAGACATCGTTCTGCAGTTAATCTTCAAGAACGTGGGTTGTTAGCTTCTTTTCGAACTTTGAGGGGAGCAGAACATGCGTTGAAGCAACAAGTCGTTCCTTCTCCTTCGATCCTCACTCTTCACATTTCAAAACTGCTCACCCACTACACGGTTTCCATCCTCTATAAATAGAGGCTCTCCCCTTCTTTGAAAGACACATCTTCACTTCTCTCTTTTCTTTTTTCAGTTTTTCTTCTCAAAGTCCTGGGTTATTTTGCTCATAAAAGAGTTTACTTGCTAGTTTTGATATCTTCGGTATCATCCGAACAGTTCCTGTTGTATGCTGGGGGGACTCGCACAATTTATCGCGGATAAGTCTTTAAGGACAGTGATCTTTCACGCCTCCGGTATTTAATTCTATTTGTGTTTTCACTCGTCATGCCACCTCTAATTTCTAAGGTTTAACAAGAAAAAAACCGAGGCAAATCCTTTTGCAGGTGTAAGGAGTGTAAGCTATAGCCTGGTTCTCATTGTTACAAAGGAATACATAATTTATTAAACACAATCTTACATTAGTGTTGTGAAATTCAGCACAATCGCATTGGAACAAATTAAAAAAGCAAAATCTTCACAAGAATGCTTAGAACACCTTAAACAAAAATCAGAAGCTTGAAGAAGTAACAAAGCACATAAGAAATAGTTTAACTCAGTTCAATTAGAGCATTAATGAATTCTACTCTACATCCACAAACAATTGCTATGAAACAAGTTTCTCTCAGAGTTAAAGATAAAACTTCAAATAGTACAATCACTCTCACATACAATGAATGAATAATTTCTTTCTCTATCATCATGCTTTACATAGATGTCTATCTATATATATACACTCTAATAAACAGTTATAACAAACTTCATGAATCAAGCTGTGAATTACTCCAGCAAATCTCGTGACTCGAGGCACATGTTTCCACACTAACTAACGAACTAGTAAGAAAAAGCTTCTGATCAGCTTAGATGGTATACACAATGAAGGTGTACCAGATCCTTACTACCACAAGATCAAAAAGTAGATAAGACACCTATTGATTTGCTTTCTAAGCCAATATCAAACAATTAGATATAGTGAATATCTGATTTCTTCACGGCCATTGGCCAGTTAAAAAGGTTTTTTTTTAATCAGACATGCATAGATATTAGCATCAGCATCCGTTTATTCCTTCCAATAATCTCATTATGAGGCCTGGCCAATACTCTTGTTTGAAGTGTAGAAGCGTCAAACACGTCTCTAAACCCAACATACACTCCTCAATCAGTGTCCAATTAAAATATTATATTTTGTTGGCTTGGAAAATTAAGCCGAAGCTTTCATATGCACAGGCACTTTAAGGATACTGATGATAAAAAAATGTTATTAATTTTTTTAGCATTAAAAAAGTCAGATTTAGTCTTAGTATTTTTTAAGGTTTATTAACATAGAAAACAAAGTTTAGAACTTAAGCTCATTTATTTTGAGAAAATGTTTTAATTTTTTCATTTCGTTTTGGTTTTCAGAAATTTATAAAGGAAAAGGTGAAAACAAGAAACAATAAAATGTTCTCATTGTTTTCTTAAACCAAATGGCCCCCAGCTAAGTTGCTTTTGAGAAGATGAGCATATCTTTCCTAAAATATAATTCATCTTATTTTAGATTTTGTACGAGATAAAGTGATTATACTGTAATGTAATGATAGCTCTTAATAAAGAAATTGCATGACCTGTTTATGCATATGCAAAGACCCGGTGTCCTAAGTTTTGGACATTGGTTGTGTTGGGTTGTCTGTGCATGCTCCATAGTTCTTTAACACGAAAACTACTCATCCCTCCCTACACTTTCCTTTCCATATCATATATAACCCCTACCCCCGAGGCCAGGGGCAATTCAAAAATAGTAGTAAATAATTGAGTGCAAATAATCAGAACATGGTAAGACCAAATGGGATATTTCGTTAAATAGACAGATCAAAATCCCATAATTAGGATATTAGACTGTCAGTCTGATTATGCATTTGTTATATAGAAACCAATAACCCTTGGAATTGACAATAGGACATGAAAGTGCCATTAAATTCTCTATTCAAACAATAGAGGGCAGAGGGAGGAGTGTGTCTAGTTTATTAGAAATTGGCAATTGGGCTTTAGGTTACAATTCCCGTCCCAGCCCAAAATAATAAAAAAAAAAAACCCTAGAATGGTTACTGCAGCAGCGTGGCCGTGGGAGGTGCGGCAGCGGGAGGCGCCGCCGCACGAGGCACCACCGCCGTATACTGAAAGTAAGTTGAAGGGAAAGAAAAATAACCTGCATAAAGCTATAGCGTTCCCTTCCAATAGATTCATTTTCAGCAATAGCAAAGTAAGCCAGTAAAGGGTAGTGCCCAATATATGATGCATAGCTATCACGTTGAATGTTCACTGCCCACTCACTGCACACAAAGCAAACTATTGCCAAATAATGTATACAAAATTCAACAAAAACACACATTGAAAATGCGAAACTCACAATCGGTTCAAATCCGCATGACCAGTTCCAACATATTTGGCTTGGAGATGTTCCAGCTGAGAGTTGATGTTAAACCTATCACTCGCCTGCATAAAACCTCCAAATCAATTTTGGTATCCAAATTTTGAAAACCCTAATTAACTCTAATTCACCCAGGTAAGGGATTGAAAAGCAAATTGGGAGAAAGTACCTGCATGGTGTGCGATTTGTGGGTTGAATTGAGATGCTGTGAATCAAAGTACTCTCCCAATGCTTAGGGTTTTGCTTCAGCTTCAAATAGTCTATGATTTAAGGTTTGCTCACTTTCTTATAGTGGAGTGTAGTTGGCTATGGTTAATTTACAATAATTGAAAAAACATAATATCTAATATTATAATAAAATAGGCCTATAGCTTTATATTTTCAAGACAAATTCTTCCTGCACCGTAATATACGCTTCCTGCACATTAATACAAATTTTTTAATTCCATAAATATTCCAATATAAAAAGTACATCCGTCCGATTTATAATGTCAAAAAAAAGAAAACCGAATGGCATCTTATACAGATGTCACTTTTAAAAAATTTAATAACTGGATGAGTATGTCATTCGGTTGTCATTTCAAAATAAAATAAGAACTGGATGACATCCCATCTGGGTTTCATTTTAACTTCATCTATTTCCAAATCTTTAATTAATCCTTCAAACAAGCAATAAGTAAGTAATTTTTGGTGTTTATTAGCAATTAGTAAGTGATATTGTTGATTAGAGTAGTTGATTTGGGGTTTAGGCATTGTTGACGACGAACGGAAGAATTTTCCGATTTGATGTATGAGAACCGAATTTTGATTTGGAAATGAGAACCGGATGGCACCCCATCCGGTTGTCATTTCAAAATCAAAATGACAACTGGATGAGTATGCCATCCGGTTTTCATTTCCAAATAAAATGAATTTTTTTTAAATGACAACCGGATGGGGTGTCATCTGGTTGTCATTTTATTTTGAAATGACAACCGGATGAGGGTTTCCGGTTGTCATTTTATTTTGAAATAACAACCGGATGACATACTCATCCGGTTGTCAGTTTTTTTGAAATGTGAACCGGATGAGAGTGTCATCCAGTTCTTATTTTTCTGCCCATATAAACCGGATAGGGTCAATTGTGAAATTAAAATTTTATATTAGAGTGCAGAAAGAAGATATTAAGATGCAGGAAGAATTTGTCTATTTTCAAATAGTCTAGGATTTAAGGTTTTCTCATAAAAAAAAAATAATGAGGAATAAATATTTATTCAAAATGATGTCATGTTAAAAAAATCAATCAGGATTTGTCTAGATAAATAAATTTCACGATTTAGTTTTATATTTCTTATTTTTTTATAAATTAAAATTATCTATTATATTTAGTTATATAATAGACTTTTTTACCTAATTAATATATTTTTTGTTTTTATTTCTTTCAATAATACTATTTATTTTTTATTTTTTTCAATAGTATTTTTTATTCTTTAATTTATTAAATAGCATTCTTTTTATTTTCTACAATATTATTCTTTTTCTATAATAGTTATTAAAAATAGTAATTATTAGTTTATTAAAATTAAGATAAAAATAATATAAAAATAATTAAATTCAATTTTTTAAAAAAAATACAAAGAAAATAAAATTAAATATTTTATAGATTTTTAAATTAATTAATTATAATAGAAAAAACTGATAAATTATTTATTTTATATTTTATAATAAATTTAAATTTGACATAATAAATTATTTATAATTCTCAAATCTTCAACAATATCACTGATATGATATGATCCTCTTCTTCATTTTTCACTTTCAATCTCTTTCTATATTTTTTTAAAATCGTCTTTTGATATTTCATTTTGGATTTTACATTATCTTCGTATCTTTTGGTGATAAACTCTCAAAATAAAAAAAGTTTGGATGAGCAATCTTCCAATTTAATTTTATTTCAAATTTGTTAAAAAAATAATTTAAAAGTATTTACAATATAAATTAATAAAAATAAATGAAAATATTAAAAAAATCACTTCATTTTAAATAACACAATGATTCTAAAACAGACTACAGTACCTACATAAGATCTTCAATTCACTTAAATTGTTTATATTTAAACACTATCAGATCTGTTCACAATGTCTTGTAGACATGAAAATTATGATATGTGATAAATATAATTAAAGTTCTATAACTTATTTTTCTATTATGTTTTTTTGAAGACTATAAAATTAAAAGACCAAAGTCATCTCCAATTATTCTTGTTCAATTTTTCATGTGGAGATACATAAGTAATAATTATGCAAAGTAATAATTACATCATCCTAATTAACTACAAAAAAGACTCAATTTGAAAAATATAAAAAAAAATTGGATACTCAATATAATCACAATTTTTAATAAGAATGCAATTGAAAATACCAAATTATGAAAAACCTAAATTTAATTAAACTTTTATTTTATATTGTGTTCTTAATTTCTTGTTTAATTTTTCTCTTATATATATATATATATATATATATATATATATATATATATATATATATATATATATATATATATTTATATATATTTTTTTTTTTTTTTTTTTTTTTT
>Ga0099824_1009543_pt1 | contig 11894 bp, 6 predicted proteins | sample SiratrowhiteBW_FD_76837 | JGI IMG/M metagenome (GOLD analysis project Ga0099824, IMG submission 76837) | Root nodule microbial communities of legume samples collected from California, USA - Siratro white BW | ecosystem: Host-associated > Plants > Roots > Nodule | place: USA: California... | reverse complement strand
ATGTGAGTTTTTTTTATATATATATAATAAATATTTTAATTATAAAAAAAAAAAAAAAAATATATATATATATATATATATATATATATATATATATATATATATATATATATATTCAGTCACAAGTGAAATTGAAATTATTTGTAAAATTTTTAAATGAAATTGAGAATACAATTGATGGATTGATTTCGGAAACGTGTAATAATATAAATTAGAAAATCTCATATTTAAACAATATGTAGAAAGATAATTCCACACTCCATGCTTCGATTATATCTAACATAATTAATTTGCAAATACTTGCGTAAGCAATTTTAATATTCCTATCTATAATTAACCATTTTAATATTTCTATCTATAATTAACCACTCCCACCCTTGTTCTGTTTTCTAGCGTGTGTCTGTCTTAACAAACTTCTGTATTCTCTTATTTGGCTATATAATTGAAATAACTATGAAATTGATTCCACTTTAAGAAAATACATAGTTTATAAATTAAGTGAGTTATTTTAGGTTATTCATATAAATTCCTTGGTGAAACTTATGAACTTTTAAACATATTTCAAAGAAGAACAAAATTTAAAGACATAAAATTATCTGAATTTGAAAATGGACGAAGAGAAGCAATAGAGCAGGTAAGAGATAAAAAGAGAGGAATTGATATTCAGACTCACAAACATGGTTGAAATACAACAAAGATAAAGATGATACATGGCACAACGAAACATGAAGTGGCTATAGCTTCTTTATTAGTGACCATGAATCACAGAATTTGAAGTGTATACATAATTATATTGAGCTAACCATACCCTCTTCTGATTCAGATGCCACAGTACCCATATCAAGTTCAACAGATTTTGCATTAACAAAATTGCACTGTTTTCTTATTTCTCCTTTCTTCCCGGTGAGAACACCGATGTTTCCCATTTTAATCATTGAAGCGGCAAAGCTATCAAAGAAAGCGTTTTGGCTGCTACTGAATCTGTTGACAATGGTGATGGTGTCAGCACCGGGTGTTGAGAACAACTCTTGGTCACTCTGAAGCAAGCCCTTCTTAACCTGAAGATTGGAGTAATAGTTTTTATCGAATCTATCAGGAGTGGTTGGGTCAAAGTTCACCAAATTGTTAGGTCCACCTTGAGGGCATATTTTGCGCAATTGTTGTAAATAAGTAGTGTCAAGAGTTGGATCGGGTCTCCCAGTGCCACTGAAGTTGTACAATCGCCCAAGAATGAAAAAACAGTGAGCTCTGCCAAATGTATGAGCACCTGAAATTCAACCACATACAAAAAATTTTGAAGAGTTTTTCCATTTATTATTATTGCTAGCATTGTTGAACACATAGAACATTTGTTGTTACCTGAGAGTGCAACTAGATCAGTAGTGTCAAGACCTTGTCTGCGAAATGCTTCTTTAAGTTCAGCGAGCGTGGAGAAAGGAGAAGGAAGGTTTTGATTGGCGAGTGTTCTGTTTGCTATTAAACTATCCCTTCTTCCCAATGGAAATTTCAAGGAAGGCCCACCAGACTGTCAATGTTCAATTTTTTATAAGATGGATCAAACAAAGTATAGTTGACCGAAATAATAACAAGATTAGTTAAATGGTGACACGTATTGAATCTTGGTTTTGATAATTAATCACTTGAATTTTATTATGCGGCTGAATTTCTATTGGAGAACTTGAAATTGGTGCGAAGAAGTTTGGTGTGTGAGTTATGAGACGTACCAGAACAGAAGAGACTTCGGCTGCAAGGGTGAGAATATCTGCACAAGAAACCTTCTTGGGACAAACCTTCTCCACTGCTGTCTTGATGTCGTTCACAACATCCAAACCTCTTATGGAGTTGTTGTTTGGCAGAGCTTGTTGCTCGCTCACTATCGTCGCAGTGTTGTTCAACAAAATCGATGCATCACACCCCTGCATGTGCCACGACCATCAACAACATACTAGGTTTGTTTCTTGTTCATTCTTAGAAATATCAAATGTTGGGTTTTTACATGGTTCTTTTAACATGAAAAAAAAAAAATCAAATCTTGGAAGAAATTTAATGGGAAATTATTAAAATGTCAAACATAATTTAAAATAAAATCTTAATTATATAATTTTCGTCATCGGTATAACGTCTAACTTACTTACCAAATACTTAAATAAAATTTAGGACATTTTTAAAATTTATTTTTAAATCTAACTTAACTCAGATAACTTTAAAAAATGAAAATTACTATGAAACAAGCAACTGTCTTTCTCTCTCTATAATTTTGAACAAAACAATGGAATAATTTTGGATACACTTATATATTTTAATATTTTTATTATATCATAGAATTTCTCAAAAATGTTAAGTCCTTATATTATGCCTGGTACAATTTCTTTTTATATTATTATTATTATTATTATTATCTAATCATATATATATATATATATATATATATATCACTTTATTGATCTTGCAATAATTATTTGAGAAGCTATTTGCAAAAATAGTTTCTTATACTACAGAATCATGAAAACTGAACTCCAAATAAGTCATTAGATGTTTGACATGGCAAAGAGTACCTAATTAAGTGACGGAAACAATGAGCTTATAATTAATTATATTCTTGAGACTAAATGAACCCATTTGAGATAAAAGTGTTGTTGGAGAAAGGATTGATTTTGACTTCATCTATAATATTTTAGGCATCTGATGCAGGAAATTAAGAATGATCTAATTACTGATGCATAGAAGGGTGAATAAGCAAGTTGACGTACTAGAACAAAACAGTCATGAAAGAAAAGCCTGACGAGACTGGCAGGCATACGAGGATCCCTTCTTGAAACTTTCTCCACCACTTTAAACACAACATGATGCACCTGTGGACAAGTATTCTTGTAGAAGTAGGGGTCTAGTTGTGCATCTGAGGAGAAGGGTAACCCTCCAAGCACCACTAGGGCTGTTACCACAACACAAAGAAACCTCATTTTCAGTAACCCTGAAGTGTGTTGTTGTATTGTGAGACAGACCATAATGGTACACCCTTTATTTATAGCTACAAATGGCCATGGCCTTGCTCCTCAATTCTGATAGGAAGAACAAGACTTCCTGTTGGGCACGTTATCTAGTACAAAACCTATATATTTTTAAACATAATATTCACACAATTAGTTGTTTGTTTATTCCAAATCATGGTTTAAGTATTTGTGATATATTATGTTAAGAGCCATTTGTGATTGTGTTTACCCTCTTGCAATTCTTAATCAACTCATTTATTGCCGAGTCAACTTTATCGATTACTACAAAAAAATGTCCTAGTTAGCTTTGTGGATATATCGTTTATCTGACGAAAATTAAATTGGTTGTATATGGAAATGGTGAAATTTCATTTTCAGTAAAAAAGAAATAATATACGCCATTTATATATATATAAAACATGTGTTGCACTTTGGAATTTTAATTTTCATGTTTTGTAGTGTTGCACTTGTCAGTCATTAAGTTTTTTAATTATCTTTTAAAATAATTATTTATGTTGGATAAATATATATAAAATAAATTTTACGCCATTTTTATAGTTAAATTACTTATTTTACTATTATGCAGACTCTTGATGTTTATATGAGAAATTTCATTCATTAAGCATGGATTTTATTAAATAAAAAATAATCTTAGTACTTAACATTTTTTTATAGCGAGTGATTTTTCGTTTGAGAAGCTAAGAAATATAATTTTTAGCATCTTCTTTGTTATCAGTTAAAGTTTATTTAAAATTATGATAAAAAAATAAAAAAAATAGACTTGCAAAAATGTAAATACGTTTTCCCTGAAATATATACCTGATTATTTTGGTCCTTAAGTTTTAAATTTTTCTTATTTTGTTTTAGTCCTTCAAAATAGACTTCTTTTGGTTCTTACAATATTTTGTTCATTTTGAATTAGTCTTATTAAAAAATATTAAAAAATTACAGACGTATTTAAACTCTATAAAAAAATTATGATTTATAATAAATCAAACGTAGTTGTAGAGAACACATTTAAAAGAGTATGATGAATATTCCTTTTATATGCTCGGCTAGTTTATAGTGTGTTGGACAATCTAAATCCTCTAGGTATTCGGATCTAATCATTTTAGATTAAAAAAAATTAAGTAGTCCATATATAATTTGAGTTGAACACACTAACATAAATGTTACGTGGTCTCTCTGTAATAATATTATTTTGCAAATATTCAAACTCGCCACACTCCATTTGGGTCATTGCTAATTAATTATTGTATTTAATTATTAGTATAGTGGGCTAGTGTAATTATTTTATTCAACATTCAACCCTAAATTGTCTCGCTGGTAACATCATCGTTTATAGACTTCAGTTTCTTGCACAAATGTTTTGAGTAAGGATGGGACTTCATATAAATGTTTGGGGCAATTGTTCCCCCACAAATTTCTGAACATTTTTTGTTTTTTCAACGTTTTGTAGTGATTTTTATTTCATTAATGAGATCTATTTAGGTGTAATATTTTTTAAACCATCAAGAAAACAAAATTGACATATTCATATATATATATATATATATATATTAAATAAATTATGTAAATAGTGTACTTGTTTATTTGTTGATCATGTCTTTTTAATATTTTTATCCATAATTTGTTTCATTATCTCTTCCATATATAGTTGTTAAAAGATGACTTTCACTAGATGATACCACGTGTTTGCTTTAATAATTTAAAGTAGGAGTTGTTATATAGATTATTTGTACAAAACATTCCTGTACCACTTTTTAATTGGCTAATTTCGACATTATTTACGTTTGGATTAACAATGGACAAATGCTCCAAATCATAACTAATATTACTTGTTAACAGGTTGATGGGATCTTTAATAATTGATCAAGTATTATTTGGTACACGAACTTTTATTGAGAATTTCAAATTAAATATATATACATACACGTATAATATATTGTTTTTTAAAAGAATATAATTTCAAATAAATATCTTTTACCAACGACATAAAAGGTAAAATATATATATTTTTTCATCTAAAATATATAAAGTTCAATTTTAGTTCCTACTTTTTTATCCATCTAATATAATCAAATATTATATAAACTGCCAAATTAGTCCATGAATATAGTAGTAACCAATATTTGTTTCCTAATTTGGAAATGAACAGTGAGAAATAATCTAATGTCGAAAATAATCCAGCAACAATATACCCCAGTAAATAATTATGTCACCTGCTTTGGTCTTAGGTGGGTGACCTTCTTTATTTAAATCAAAGTATAAAACCACAACATACAAAATAACAAAGTTTTTTCTTAACTTTTTTTTACCAACCTGTTAAAGTAAGTTTTAAAAACCATCTATAATCAATTATTATTTAAATATAGTTAATTATGTTAAAATAAATATAAGAAAATAATTATTTTAAAATTATAATATAATGAATAATTAAAAAAATATTATAGTAATAAATAAAATAATTTGAATTTTTAATAGTTTATAAAATAATTTTTTAATGCTTAATAATTAATCTGTAAGGAAAAAATGAAATTTAATTAAATTATTTTAAATTTATTTTATTATATATTTTAAAGTGATATGTAATATGTGATAATTAAATACTTATAAATATATTTTATTACTGTGATAAAATAAAAAATAAAAATACATTAAATTTAATAACTTCTTATTATATATTAAAGTAATTAAGTTTAATTTTATCTTTAATTTACATTTTCAAATATTTACTTTTACATTAAATTGTTTTTTAAAAAAATTATTTTCTAAATATATTAATATACAACCAAATTTATTTTACCATAACAATCAAACATACAAACTCATTTTACTCATTTTTCATTACTTTCTTTCCTCCTTCTCATCTATTCTATCTTTAAGGGCAAATAAAAATAATTACGTTAAAATTATATAATATTTTTTATATTAGTTAAAATTTTTATTATTTTCTTAACAAAATATTATTTATTAACTTCGAAAAAGTACACTATAAAGAATTATTTACTTCTAAAGGAAACACGAAAATAAAAATATATAATTTTTCTTCCATTTCTCTCTAAACCCAAAAAAAAAAAATGTTTTCTACTGGTGCATACACCTTGAAAATAAATAGTATACTTTTTTATTCTTTTTCTAAAATAAAAAGTTAAAAATACTTATTTTTATCTTATCTTCTTATTCCATCCGGAAGAAAGAATAAATTAGCTTTTAATTAAATACCAGGTCAAATATGATCTCAACCCACAGTTTTAATAATCTTTATATCAACAACTATTGTGAGACAACTAGTTAAAAAAAATGAAACAAATATCATGTACAGTCTATGATGATAAAATAAAATAAAAAACTACGATGCAAAAGCACACCAAGATATAACGTACCCAAATGAAAACCCATGACATAAACATGACACACACCCATGCCAGAAACATGAACACACCCATGCCAAAAAAACATGAACACACGAAGGAGCTATGCAATCTTAACTATTATAATTGATGTAAAACTTTTAATATATATCTTTATATGTTAAGACATATTTATCTTATATTTAAAATTAAATATTTGTGAATAGTAATACAATAAATTTAATAAATTTTATTTAAATAAATAGATTTTAATATTATGTTAAAAATTAAATTTAAATTTAATTTTTATTATAAAATTAACTTATAAAATAAAATTTATCGATCGGATTATATAGATTTAATGTTAATGTATTTTTATTTATGGTACGACTAACAACGACTTTGTCAAATATATTTATTAAAACTTTTACGTTAAATAAAAATAAAACATCTACTTCTATTGAACTTATTATATTATTCATTATCAAATACTAGTCATAAATATCCAATTTTGAGATATCTAATAATTGAATAAGACATATATTAAAGACGATATATTAACTAAAAAAGAAAATAAATTTTTAATATATAAAAATTTTGAACTTACAAATTAGTTATATACAAACAAGTTAAAAAGTCCACCTTCTAAATACTCTTAATATTCGTGAGAACATAAGAAATACATCTCGAAGGCCCCACACGAATTAACAAAATAGGTTGCATCAACCTATTTTTTGTCCTAAGTCAATTAGTTGCTAGAATCCAAAACTTTCCCTATCGCTTCAATCTTTAGAATGACGAAATTTTCCACTAGCTTCGAATTTGGAAACACTTTCTTTAATACCAACATGCAACCGATTCTCTTGACTCAGTTAATACATGTTGAAGTCGAAACCACACTTCATGATCTTCTGACAGAATATATGAATAAAATTAATTAAGTTTAATTAATATCATAATTTAAATTATATTTAAAAGATACTTGTAAAAACTATATATAATAATTCTTAACGACACTATTTATACTTCAAAAATATTTTTTTTCAATAAAAATGACTTATACTGTGAATATTATAATTATACAAACTTTTGTGGAAAACTAAAAGATATCTACTTAATAGACTTATATTAAATTTAAATACAAAAAAAACACAACTAATACCCTTAAAAATCATACTATGTTTTTTCTTATAATTAAGATGAGAAAAAAGTGCGATTTATTTCTCCTGCAAAGTAGAATACAAAGTACAACGTAAATGGTTCACCACAAGCTGCGTACACATAAAACTCTTTATTGCTACTACATTTTCCAGCTTAATCTTTTTCCATTTATTTATATTGAGCTAACCCTTCCTTCTTGTGATGATTGTTTGGTGGTAAAAATAGAGAAGGCAGAAGAATTTCCATTCACAAAATTGCACTGCGTTCGAATTTCTCCCTGTGTTCCTGTTAACACTCCAATGTTGCCCATTTTTATCATTGAAGCTATGAAATTTTGAAAGAAAAGATTTTGATCGTTAATGTAACTGTTGACAATAGGAACAGTATCTGCATCAGTTGTGCTAAACAACACTTGATCACTCCGAAGCAAGCCATTTTGATGTTGAAGGTTGGAATAGTACTTGGAATCGAATGTTTGAGGAGTAGTTAAGTCCAAATTGGTGAGATTTGTTCCAATTCCACCATTGGGACATATTGCTCGCAATGATTCTAAGAGAGTTGTGTTGAGGGTAGGATCTGGGTTGCCAGTGCCGCTAAAATTGTATAATCGATCAACAAAAAATCTGCATTGAGCCTTGCCAATTGTATGAGCACCTAAAAATCAAATATTTTCAGTAACTAGATCCGTAAATAAAATAAGTGTTAAATATTTTTACGTGTTAAAAATATTCATACCTGAAAGTGCAACTAGATCAGTAACATTGAGGTTCTGTTTTCCAAATGAGGCAATAAGTTGATCAACTGTAGAATTTGGACCAGGAAGGTTTTCATTAGCAAGGGTTTTATTTGCTGTCAAACTATCCCTTCTTCCCAGTGGAACTTCCCAAGTAGGACCATTAGCCTGAAAAATATCAGAAGTTGAACAAAAACTTACCACTTCAATTAAGATTAAGTAATTAAAGTGAATTCGAATAAATAATATGTTATTTTTATCAATAATTTTTATATATAAAGTCACTGTAGAATCTTTGAATTTAAGTTCACCGACAGAAGAAGATCCTAAAACTTAACACTTATTTTATTATAATTAAAGAAGAAAAAGACATCAAAACCGAAGGCGCCTACCTCCATGCAACACTTTCGTATAACTTAAACTTACACCATAAAATCGAGAAGGTGAAAATATATTTTTGAAATTAATTCTGGTTTATTTTAAGATTCAGTTTCTTAAACCAAAAGTGTGAAGAAAATCGAACCAGCTGTAATTAAACAACTTGGTTTTTCTCATATATATTTCAAAATAGTTTCTTTCTTTACATAAAAGCTCCATCATTTTGTATGATTGAATGAAATTAACCATTATATTTTAAATAATTAACTCAGTCTTAGGTATTATACAGAAAATGAGGTGCAAAAGTTAAAATGATTATGCAGATACCAGTCGAGAAGATATCTCAGCAGCAAGAGCAAGAATATCAGCACAAGAGACGATCCCAGGACAGACACTTTCTACTGCTGTCTTGATCTGATTCACAACATCCAAACCTCTTAAGGTGTTGTTATTTGCCCCTGCAGTTTGCTCACTCACGATCGTATCAGTGTCGTTCAAAAGAATTGATGCATCACAACCCTGTTAGTCATATAAATGTATACAATTCACTTCAATTCTCAGCTCCAAGATATTAAACTTTGATTAATCAACGTTAAAATAAAAAATTAAGACAGAGAGTTCTCAATTTATCAGTTTACAAAGTGAGATTTTTATCCATTAATATATTATTAAAAAATCTTATTATTAATAAATGTAGAATCTCTAACACATTCTTCACTTGAACATTAACTTAAACATAAAACTATATACTTAAATGTGATTTTGAGAGGTCCAACAACTTGTTAGATTTATAACTCTGATAACAAATTAAAAAATAAACTTTAAATTTACTTCCGCTTGAACTTATAAGATAAAGTGTGTATCTATTTTTCAGACTTTATCTCTATTTGACGTAAAATTTTCTAAAAACCAATAATGTCTTTCTACCCTTCTTATTTACTCTTAATGGGGTAAAAGAAGTAGAAAAGGATTTACTTAAAAATCGAAAGAAGGAAGAGTTGGCATTATAAGACATGAAGAAGAATATAGTTACTTGAACAAAACAGTCGTGAAAATGGAGCCTGATGAGACTTGCAAGCATGCGGGGATCAGATTGGGAAACATTTGAGAGCACATCAGTTACAATTGAACTCACATTTGGACATGTGGTATTGTAAAACAGTGGATCTAGTTGTGCGTACGAGCAGTGTAGTGTTCCAAGCACAACCAGAACACCGCATAAGGTAGTGAGAAAAAAAGAATTCATTTTTTCTTTCTGATGTTTCAAGTTATGAGCCTGTGGTTGCTGCAAGAACATGCAGATCAGGTGCTTCTATTTATAGATCATCTTTAACAACGTTTTAAAGCATGTGAATGAAACAAAAATGCAATTCAAAGAAAAACACCTCTAAGAATAATGTCTGATTTGATAGATATATTTGGTATAAATAATATAATTAAGAAAATAAATTAACTGAAATAAGACTTGAGTTTAAGTTTTTTGAATAACTTACATAGGTTAAATGTTGAAAATGAAAGTTTTATAGCATATGGTAATCTTGTATAGATTGAATAAGATTATCTTGGATACCAAATAAAATCAAAACCACCGACGAGGAACCATGAAATAAGAACATTGCACTTGTTTTTACAGACATCGTGTATTTCTAATGTTGTCATGAGGAAAATATTTGATGTATTAATGGATAAGCGAAAATCGGTTAAATATAAGAACCATTAGTGTGTCTGTGTAACATCACTCTTTGATTGCACTAACAATAAAAGGAATTTTTCAACTAATCCTGTGAACATTATGGCAGTTTACCATAATAGTATTTTTTTTTTATTAAAAATCAGTGATACGTTGGAGCACTTCTTCACTCCTTCGCCAAGTGAATAACCACGACAAAATTTAGATAAAGCAAGTCATAATTGAATAATAATATTTTAGACTATTATGGCTCTTAAATAAAAAGAGAGCTACATTCCAATTATTAATTAACTGTTTACTATCAAAGGTCACAGTTTATCAGCAGTAAATGTTGAATTCAACACCTTAAATCCGCTGTATGTCATGATTGAAAAAATTATTATTTTAGCGTAAGAGTTTAATAAAAAGAATAATAATTTAAGACATACCTTGTAATTACATAATTCAAAATCTACTTTTATAAAAGTATCATAAATTAAGCCCTGATTTTTAAAATTTTGATTAAGATATTTTTTATCAACAATAAAAGAATATATTAAATTATATTAAATTAGAAGTATAAAAGGGTGCTTTAACCCTAATTAAAAAAAATTATACCATAAAATTTAAATTGCTTTGAACCATGAATTTGAACAAAACAATAATTTGAATTTCAAATATAAATTCAAGTTTATATAGAAAGTAAAAAGGAAAAAACTATTTACTTTTGTGGTGTGAGAGAGGGTATACATCGTATTCAATCACATATAAGTTCTGCTTTTCTAAGTTAAAAGCAAAAGCCTAGCATACAAAGCTTCTTTAGTTGGTAGAAACGTACATAAGGTTTATAGTTTTTGTTAGGACTATTCAAATGTAGGAAATGTGTCACTGATTGCTAAAGCGATGTTTAAGAAATTAGTTTTCACTAAAAGTAGAAAGTAATAAAAAATATTAACTCTTTCTGAAAAATGTTAGTATGAAATGATGAAAAAAACGTTGAACCTTGCATAAAAGACGTTTTCAGAGGCAACGTAGAAGTAATAATTCCCCCTAAGTGGGGTGCAACATGGTAGAACATACCAAATTTCCAAAACATTAAAATGGGACCTTGTGCATGCACTTCTTTTTATTTTCCACAAGTCCCTGTTCTTGTGTGGATTACTTTTGGACTTGGTGCAGAGGGTCTAGAAGAAATAAACAAATGAAATTAAAGTAAACAGTAACTTTCTTTTTTTGAATTTTGAGAGTAAGTTCCTACCAGATTCAACAATCATTGATAAATTTTTCAATATTTTTTCTTTTTATAAAAATGACTTGTCGAAATTTTTTTCATCACACATAAATTCTTTTATTAATAGAACTCTTGATAAAAGTCAGTATCAGCAATTAAATACTCTGGTGACATATTTCTTGTTTCTTGCATTTTTAATTTTGTTTTCAAAGAGGTATCTTCCTTGTATCTTCCTTTTTTTTTTTGTCATTCTTTGTATGTTCTTTTTTTTTTTTTTTTTTTTTTTTTGGTATTTTTTCGGTTTAAATTTTTTTTTTTTTTTTTTTTTTTTTTTTTTTTAATGGTAAAATATAAAAAAATTTAAAAAATTTTTTTTTTT
>Ga0099824_1009539_pt1 | contig 11899 bp, 10 predicted proteins | sample SiratrowhiteBW_FD_76837 | JGI IMG/M metagenome (GOLD analysis project Ga0099824, IMG submission 76837) | Root nodule microbial communities of legume samples collected from California, USA - Siratro white BW | ecosystem: Host-associated > Plants > Roots > Nodule | place: USA: California... | reverse complement strand
TATATATATATATATATATCAATACCCAATTTCGTCTGGGTAAAAAGTAATTAATAAAAAAATTTTGATAATAAAAATAAAGATTGTTTTTGATTAAAATAATAATAAGAAAAAATAGGTTTGAAAATAAAAGGAAAAAAAAGAATAAAAATAATAGTAAAAAGAATTAATAAAAGAGAATAGTTATATAAAACTGGAAACAATCTAATAATAAAATTATATAATAAAATAAATAATAAGTAAAATGTAAATAAAAATGAAGAGGAATAAAGAAAAAAACTAAAAACTAGAGCATAAAAAGGAAAGAATGAGGTTTGGAAAGGTTGAAAGGGTGAAACGGTAATTAGTAGAAAAATTGGGAGTGAGAAAGTAAAAGTGCCATATGTCAGTCTATGAGCGAAGAGTGTTACTATTCATTATTTGGTAGGTGGTTGAAACGATTGAGGGTGTCAACACCCAATTTCCTACAGGCAAATAAAAATTATTTTTGTAAATAAAAAATAAAAAAGATAAAATAAAAGAGTAAAAATAAGAAAGTAAAACTTTTTAACATGTGTTATTTAGTTTTTTTGCTATTCAGGATAAATAATAAAAAGAACTTTGACTTTATAAATAAAGTTTGATTAAACAATAATAAAAAATAAGATAAAATGAAATTTGTAAAAAAAAATGATAAAACAAAAAAAAAAGGTGTTTGGTCTGTCTTAAAATAAATTGAATAGAAAAATTAAGTGAGCCCAATTGAACAGGGAGGTTCATTTATAAAAAAATAGTTTTGATACAGTTTGACAAAATTAAAAAAAGAGATTTTTTGAAGTCCAATTAAAGTTGTCAAAAATAAAAATAAAGTTACTTTTACCACTTCTTTATGAATTTTGTTTGCAAACCCATTGTTGGGTAATCCGAGGGGGCAAAACCGGGGAGATCTCACAAGAATGAGAACTGAGCCAACATATAAGGGAATGACACCACCTTCAACCCAAAACCTTAAGGCATTAGGTTTGTGGATCTTCTTTCTTATATGTTGCCCAACTTTCTCATTCCTACCCAATGTGGGACTTAGACTCACACTTGAATACCTAACAATCTCCCTCTCAAGTGAGAGTCCCTTCTACATTGGTACACACTCCCCCTCGAGCGGAAGCATTTTCAAATACAAGTACCTTAATCACAAACGACCCTTACTTCTTGTACCGCCTTTTACACACTAAAACTGGACACGCTTCCCCGAAAACTCCATCAGGAAGACTTTCGATATAGGGTCAAACTGTACACGCCCAAGCCGCAAACCATCGGCTCTGATACCACTTGTTGGGTAATCCGAGGGGGAAAAACCGGGGAGATCTCACAAAGAATGAGAACTGAGCCAACATATAAGGGAATGACGCCACCTTTAACCCAAAACCTTAAGGCATTGGGTTTATGGGTCTTCTTTCTTATATGTTGCTCAACTTTCTCATTATGTAGCTCTAATGTCATTTTAATTCCCCATAGTATTTTAATTCTTTTAGTTAATGTCTGATAAATTTTATCTCTCATTATTAAAGGCTCTCATTAAGAATTGCAAATACATTCTTTTTTAGCTTTTTGCCTCCTCACACTTATCACATTTACACGTATCATGCTTTTGACATTAAGAATTGCAAATACATTCTTTTTTAGCGTTTTGTCTCTTCACATTTATCACATTTAAGTGTCATGCTTTTGACATTTAACCCTCATACATTTACCTATTCCTCTTCTTCATACTATTCCTTTTCTTCATACATTTCTATACTTTAATTCATGGTGCAATTAAAAAAAAAAAGAGTTAATAAAAAGAGACTGGAATAATTGATTTTTAATTAAGAATTATGATTGAGAGTGTTATAGAGGGAGATGAAAGGGTTAACAAAAAATATAAAGAAGAGATTGATTTTAGGGGAAGAGGAGACAAAAATTACACAAGAGATACACAGAATTTTTATCAGAGAATTCTTCTATTTTTCAAGATCCAATACTGTCTGAAATATACAATTTTCTCTTGCAAAGAATTGGAGAAGCTGAATTGTAGAGAAAGCAAAGGGATTGAATCTGAAGAGGTCTTCAACGGGTACTTTTCTATTCATCTTTGCTCCCGTATAAGTGTTTGTTCTCATGAATATTGTATTTTCCATGTTAGGATCTTGATGGACATATGTTTGTTATATGTGTAAATTTTTGACTGAATGTTAGTTGTTTTGATTGATACTTGTTAAATTAAAGCTGAATATTATAAACATGTGATTTATACATGAAGAGGTGCTGCCCTTAGCATGCCTTAATCTTCAATTTCATCATTAAATTATCGGTTGCCTTTGGCACAATTTTGTTTCAGATATTGTTGCCTAAATCACTCTCTCATACTCCCCACTATTTCATAAAAAAAGGAGCCAGAAAACCGCCATAAGTAATGATACCCATTCCATCAAATCTGAGCCATAGTACTAGAAAACCTAATACAACACCAGGACAAATAGCCTAATACCCAATCAAAACCAAACTGCCACTGTAAAGAACGAAATTAAATCAGAAAAAAAAATCAGAGAAAATCTGATAGAAATCTAAGTTAATTAATTTAGAAATTCTCCAAATCATAACTCAAAGTCACTCATTCCCGAAACCAGAATGCTCAACTCTTAGAAAAACCATAAAACATAGTATTCAATTTACCCGAATCATAGGGAGTAAACAGTTCAATTCCATGTTCCAAACTCAAAATCATAAACCAATTCGATTACAATATCAATTTCAGAAATACCTAAAATGTTTTTAGTTTTACTACCAATGCCAACATCCAGAGAATTCAGAGTCCCAATTTCATAACCTGAAACCAATACACAACTAGCATCCAAAACTCATAAAGATACCTAGAACAGTTAACCAACCTGGAGAAAACCCAGTTCAAAAAGTTTAGGATGCAAAATCCCTCAAACGCTATAAGGACAATCTCTAAAATAACATATCGAGCACTACCATTAGAAAACAGAACCCACAGAAACCCTCTGAACCCAGTGAATCTGAAAAACCCCAACCCATAAATAAAAAAACCTTCAAATTACAGAAGACTAAAACACCAAAACAGGTAAGCTAGAATCAGAAAAAACTGAAAATAAATCAAATAGAAAAGCAGAAATATAAAAAAAATCAAACCTTTGAAGTTCTCTTTTACTTCTGGCCCCAAACACAGCAGTTCTACCTTACCTTAGTGCCTATAGAGAAGCCATTATTAGATGTTTCCATTTGATTTATAAGCAATGAATCATACAAGGTCATGAAAGAAGTAAAATATAGATTTGGAGTAAAAAAAATCGAAACTTCATGGGTGGTGAGGAATAGATAGAATCGGTGAAAATTTAAAGGAACTGTGAAGGAATCTAACCTTCGTAGCACCCCCTGGACGGTGGGTGTCTTCGCCAATTGAGCACTCATTGCGATTATGCATGGGTGATTTTCTTCAAATCTAAAAAGGGTTTTCTCTTTTGAATGATGGAGGTGGAAATTTTGAGAGCGTGTCATTAAATGAAAAGGCAAAGTGATAAATTGTGACTTACACATATTCTATTCTAAAGTAATAAGAAAAGGGGATTAAGTGTGGTTTAGACATGCATTGGAAAAGAGGTAAAGCATGCATGGGAAAAAGTGCTGCGTGACACACTTTTCTTAACCCATTATTTATTTATTTATTTATTCTTAACCTCAAGATGTTGTTGAAGAATCTAAGACTAAGCTGGAATTCTTGGAGGAAAGGCTTAGGGCTATTGAAGGAGGTGGTAGTTTTGGATTTGGGGATATTGCTGGTTTATGCTTGGTATCTGATCTTGTGATTCCTCACAAGTTCAAGGTACTTGAATTTGAGAAGTACAAAGGAACTTCTTGTTCCAAGAACCATCTAACTATGTATTGCAGAAAAATGGCGACACATGCTGGTATATACGTCTATAGCCAGCTCGAATCAGATCATGGAATGACTTAGTGAATGCATTTTTGAAACAATACAAATATAATGTTGATATCGCTCCTGATAACTGCAACATCAAAATATGTCAAAAGGGAATTGAAGTAGACCCAGACAAGGTTCGTGCGATTTTGGAAATGCCACATCCTTGCACAAAAAAAGAGGTTCGATGTTTTTTGGGGAGACTAAACTATATTGCCAGGTTTATTCCCCAATTAACTTCCACTTGCGAACCAATATTCAAGTTGCTACGTGAGAATCAAACTGTAGAGTAGAATGAAGATTGTCAAGAAGCTTTTGACAAAATTAAGCAATATTTACAAGAACCCCCTATAATGCGTCCGTCGGGCGTTTTGTATTTGACAGTATTAGATGGATCAATGGGATGTGTCCTGGGTCAGCATGATGAAACAAGAAGAAAAGAACATGCTATCTACTATCTGAGCAAGAGATTCACCGATTGTGAACAAAGATATTCTGCATTGGAACAAACCTGTTGTGCCTTAGCTTGGGCTGCTTATAGATTAAGACCATACATGTTGAGTCATACTACATGGTTAATATCCAAAATGGATCCAATTAAATACATCTTTGAAAAACCTGCTCTCACGGGAAGAATAGCTCGATGACAAATGTTGTTGTCAGAATATGATATATAGTATGTTAATCAGAAGGCTATCAAGGGCAGTGCTCTAGCAGAGTACTTGGCTCACCAACCTGTTGAGGATTATCAGCCTATGCAACCTGAATTTCCAAATGAAGAAATTTTGTCTCTTTTTAAAGAGGAGGATGATGATACATAGATTCTATTTTTTGATGAATCCTCAAATGCACTGGGGCATAGAATAGGAGCAGTGCTTATCTCGCCCGAAAGACAATATATACCCATGATAACTAGATCATACTTTGATTGTACCAACAATATAGCTGAATATGAGGCATGTGTTATGGGGATTCAAGCTGCCATTGATTTTAAAGTAAGAGTTTGAAGATATATAGTGATTCTGCTCTTGTCATCCATCAGATAAGAGGAGAATGAGAGACTCGTGATTGTAAATTAATCCCTTACCAGGCATATATCAAGGGGTTGTTGGAATATTTTAACACAGTAACATTTCAGCATATTTCAAGAGAGGAGAATCAATTGGCTGATGCTCTTGCTACTCTATCATCCATGTTTGAGATTAGTCAAGAGGGAGAGTTGCCTATGATCAAGATGAAGAGTCATGAACAACTTGCTTATTGTTCCTTCGTAGAAGAGGAATCAGATGGCAAGCCATGGTACTTTGATATAAAGAGATACCTCAAAAGCAAAGAATATCCATAGGAATCCAATGAAAATGACAAGAAAATGTTGAGAAGATTGGCTGCCAAGTTTGTGTTAAATGGGGATGTGGTATACAAAAGGAATCAGATGTGTAGATGTAAAAGAAGCAGAGTTGATTTTAAAGGAAGTCCACGAAGGAACCTTTGGAACTCATATGAATGGTCATTCAATGGCTAGAAAGATTTTGAGAGCAGGGCATTTCTGGCTGACTATGGAAAATGATTGTTGCATCCATGTAAGAAAATGTCATAAGTGTCAAGCATATGCAGACAATATCAATGTTTCACCTACAACATTAAAGGTTCTATCCGCACCTTGGCCATTTTCCATGTGGGGCATAAATGTTATTGGAGCTATTGAGCCGAAGGTTTCAAATGGACACCGCTTCATGCTGGTGGGAATAGATTACTTCACCAAATGGGTGGAAGCTGCTTCTTATGCCAATGTGACAAGAAAAGTAGTAACCAAATTCATTAAAAAGGAAATCATTTGCAGATATGGTCTACCTATTTACTGATAATGCTACCAATTTAAATAACAAGATGATGTCTGAGCTATGTGAAGAGTTCAAGATTCAACATCATAATTCTACTCCCTATCGTCCAAAAATGAATGGAGCAGTTGAAGCAACAAACAAGAATATAAATAAAATCATCCAGAAATGGTAGTGACATATAAAGATTGGCACGAGATGTTGTCTTTGGCTTTGCATGGTTATCGCACTTCAGTAAGAACCTCAACTTGAGCAACACCATTCTCATTGGTATATGGAATGGAGGCAATTCTCCCTTTTGAAGTAGAAATTCCTTCTTTGAAAGTACTGATGGAAGCCCAATTAGAGGAAGTAGAATGGGTTTAGGCCAGACATGATCAACTTAATCTCATTGATGAAGAAAGGTTAGCATCAGTATGTCATGGGCAGTTATACCAAAGAAGAATGAAAAGGGCATTTGATAAGAAGGTTTGTCCTAGAGAATTCCAAGAAGGTGAATTGGTGATGAAAAAGATCATATGAGTTCAAAAGGATAGTAGAGGGAAATTGATGCCTAATTATGAAGGTCCGTATGTGATAAAAAGGGCATTACCAGGAGGGACATTAACTCTCACAAGGATGGATGGGGAAAAGTTACCGTTGCCAGTTAACTCTTATTCAGTCAAAAAGTTTTATGCTTAGTATGATTCCTTAACGACAGGAAATTTTAGTATATAGTTTTTGTGTAATTTTGTACTCCTTCATTTTTCCATTATGAAATTCAAAGTTTCATTTGGCATGTTTTTCTTTGTTTCACATGTTGTGAAATTTTTTTTAAAAATAGAAAATGTGGTGAGTCATTTGTTCATGGATCATTAAATTCACAAGATTGCGAATAATAATATAATAAGGATCATTCAAGCACAATTCTTAATAAAAGTAAAATTGGTTTTTCCAAGGAAATATTTGCATACATGATGCTTGCTACCTTTCTAGCCTTTCCAAGATTCCTAAAAAATCCCAAAAAGCCTCAAAATTCCTATAATTATCAAAGAAAAGGATTTGCTTAAGTTATTGTGTTCTCTCATTTGGTTATTTTCTGAATCTCTAAACCTAGTTCTTAGGGGGCATTTGAAAAAAAACAATCCGTTAGATTGAAAACCCGAAAGGGCAATCTAAGCAAGACAATATAAAAAAAGAAAGAAAAATGACATGTGTAAGAAGTCATTAATTTTGTTCAATTGTTAAGCTCTTTGAGAATCAAGCAATCATGATTCAAAGTGATATATGACCGTATTTCTTCATCCCAAAAACTTTTACACTTTGCACCTTTTTGAGCCAAAAATAAATTTTTCTTTCAAAAATATCCTAAGCAAGGATCATTAACATGTTGAAACTTATGTCAAAAGCTCCTAATTTATCAAATGAGTATTATTAGAAATGAAAGTTCTACATACGAAACTTTTGAAAAAGAAAAAAGAAAAAAATTGAAGAAAAAATAAAAGAAAAAGAAAAAAAGGAAAATATAGAAAAAAAAGAAAATAAAAAAATAAAAAAAGAAAAAAAAAAGGAAAAGAGAAAAAAGAAGAAGAAAGAAAAATGAACATGATGATGGAAAGCTCATAAAAGAAGATCTTGACTGTTTACAATATTTGTTGATGGTCCTTGTTAAACTTTCCAAGCCCACCTATAAATTTTGAGCCTTTATATCCTTTTCTTCATAACCTTACAACCTCTAGTCACGTTACAAGCCTAATAAAGTCCATATTGATTGAAGAGTGGTTGTAATGATTTTTAGAAAGTTTAGCTTTGTAACAAGAGTATGTCACTGACAATACGTGTTAAAAAATAAAAAAAATGAAAAAAATGAAAAAAGGAAAAGTTAAAGAAAAATGAAAAAAGAAAGATGTCTACTGGAATGCCTTTCTTAGAAAAGAGTCATCTATACACAGGTCAACTTAGATTGAGATATCAGAAGTAACTGGAAGAATCCGATTTTCACTATCCTTGTCTTCCTCACATATATCCCATCACACCAAAACTGGGGCAATCATGTTTGAAGATTTGCTTCCAAATATCTTTCAAATACCTCAAACTCCCTAAATACTTACCTTTTACCCATGGGTTTAAGCATGCATCTAAGCAATGTTTCCAAAAGGAAAGTTGATGGTTAGGACATTAGTTTCAAATGATCCTGAATTTTCTAAAAAAAAAAGGGAGATGGGAATGATGTATAGTGAATTCAATGATTACCAAGAACTTTTGATTCTACCCAATGAAATTTTGAAAAAAAAGAAAAGAGAAACTTTTGTACATATTTTCAGTTTGTATATTCTTGAGATCTTTTAAATTTTTTATACATATGCATTTAAAAAAAATCATTGAAAAATCCTTTTGAATAGACATAAATTTGTACATACTTTTTTGAATAAACATTGGAAGAAATATTTAAAAAAAAAAAGTTTCTTTGTACATAAGTTTTAAAACATTTGAAAATCATTGAAAAAATATTTTATACATACCTTCTCCTTTGGAAAATTTGTACATATCTTCTTGAAACATTGTATTTGAAATTTTTTTTGAAAAAACAATCATTTGTAAAATCATTGAAAAAATTGTAGATACATCAACATTGAAAATGAAAGAGAATTTAAAAATAAAAATAGAATTTCATGCATTAATATATACATTATCGTCAAGGAAATTAAAAATAAAATTTTATGCATTCAAACATGTAGTTTTATTTAAAATAATAAAAAATAAAAAATCATGATTTTAACATACATTCTTTAAAAGAAAATCAAATTTCATGCATTCATATATACATTCTTCAAAAAAATAATAAAAAAAATCAAGTTTTATGCATTCATAAATGCATTCTTTAAGAAAAAGAATAAAATCAAAAAGACAAAAAGAATTAATGCATTCAAACATGTACTTTCATTCAGAAAATTCACAAAGTTTCGTGCATTCATATATGTATTTTTTTTTTCAAAAAGAACAAAATCAAAATAAATAAGAAAAAAATAATCAAACTTCATGCATTAATATATTCATTTTTTCAAAAAGAATAAAATCAAAATTCATATTAAAACAAAAAAAAATCAAATTTTATGCATTCATAAATGCATCCTCCATAAAGAACAAAACAAAAAATTTTGCATTGTCATGCATCCAACATACATATTGCAACAAGGAAGAGTCAACAGAAGATATTATTAGAGAAATGACTCAATGTCGTATCTTCACATTCTACAACACGATTGTATAATCTTAGTGATATTGTTCAGAGATTTATTCAAAGTTTATGACACTCTCGTCTCAATACAAGGTCAAATATGAATAACAACAACCATCTCGTCTCAGGTCAAAATAAAGAATAACGACCCTCTGGTCTCAGTACAAGGTCAGTTAAAAAATCAATCTTCACGACCCTCTCGTCTCAGTATAAAGTCAAGATGAAGAACAACGACCCTCTCGTCTCAGTACAAGGTCATAATGAAAAACAACGACTCTCTCATCTCAGTACACGGTCAACATGAAGAACAATGACCCTCTCGTCTCAGTACAACGTCAGTTCAAAAATCAATCCTCGCGACCTTCTCGTCTCAGTACAAGGAGGAACAACGACACTCTCAACAAGGTCAGTTCAATTTCAAACAATGACCCTCTTGTCTTAGTGTTTAAGGTATGTGGCCCTCTCGTCTTAGTACAAGGTCTCGACCTCTATCTACATTTATTTTATTGTCTTTTATTTTCCAACTGAACGAAATTAGTGTTTTTGTCCTTACTTATTTTTTACTCTCATAATCTGAACTTGGAAAGTTCAGATTATCTGGCAAATTTAAGTAAAGAGGGGGCAGCTGTCAACACCCAACTTCGTCCGGACAAATAAAAATTATTTTTGTAAATAAAAAATAAAAAAAGATAAAATAAAAGAGTAAAAATAAGAAAGTAAAACTTTTTAACATGTGTTATTTAGTTTCTTTGCCATTTAGGATAAATAATAAAAAGAATATTGACTTTATAAATAAAGTTTGATTAAATAATAATAAAAAATAAGATAAAATGAAATTTATAAAAAAAATATAAAATAACAAAAAAGGTGTTGACTCTGTCTTAAAATAAATTGAATAGAAAAATTAAGTGAGTACAATTGAACAAGGAGGTTCATTTATAAAAAATAGTTTTGATCCAGTTTGACAAAAAAAAAAAAAAAGATTTTCTGAAGTCCAATTCAAGTTGTCAAAAATAAAAATAAAGTTACTATTACTTCCACTCCTGTATGAATTTTGTTTGCCACATAAACTCAAGGTTAACGAAACCATTTATGTTCCTATGTAGCTTTAATGCCATTTTAATTCCCTATAACTTTAGTGTCATTTTAATTCTTTTAGTTAATGTCTGACAAATTTTATCTGTCATTATTAAAGGCTCTTATTAAGAATTACAAATTCATTTTTTTTTAGCTTTTTGCCTCCTCACACTTATCACATTTATGTATCATGCTTTTGACATTAAGAATTGCAAATACATTCTTTTTTAGCTTTTTGTCTTCTCACACTTGTCACATTTAAGTGTCATGCTTTTGACATTTAACCCTTATACATTCACCTATTCCTCTTCTTCATACATTTCTATACTTTAATTCTATCTACTTTATTTCTTGGTGCAATTTAAAAAAGAGTTAATACAAAGAGACCGGAATAATTAATTTTTAATTAAGAATCATGATTGAGAGTGTTATAAAGGGAGATGAAGGGGTTAACGAAAATTATAAAGAAGAGACTGATTTCATGGGAAGAGGAGACAAAAATTACACAAGAGATACACAGTTTTTATCAGAGAATTTTTCTATTTTCAAGATCCAATACAGTCTTAAATATACAATTTTCTCTTGCAAAGAATTGGAGAAGATGAATTGTAGAGAAAGAAAGGGATTGAGCTGAAGAGGCCTTCAACAGGTACTTTTCTATTCATGTTTGCTCCCGTATAAGTGTTTCTTGTGATGAATATTGTATTTGCCATGTTAGGATCTTGATGGACATATGTTTGTTCTGATCTGTGTAAATTTTTGACTAAATGTTAGTGGTTTTGATTGATACTTGTTAAATTAAAGTTGAATATTATAAACACGTGATTTATACCTGAAGAGGTGCTGTCCTTAGCATGCCTCAATCTTCAATTTCATCATGAGATTATCGGTTGCCTTTGGCACAATTTTGTTTCACAGATTGCTGCCTTAATCACTCTCTCATACTCCCCACTGTTCCATAAAAAAGGAGCCAGAAGACAGTCATAAGTAGCCTAATACCCAGTCAAAACCAAACAACCATTGTAAAGAACAAAATTAAATCAGAACTAAAAAAAAATTAGAGAAAATCCGATAGAAATCTAAGTTAATCAATTTAGAAATTCTCCAAATCATAACTCAAAGTCAATCTTTCCCGAAACCAGAATGCTCAACTCTTAGAAAAACTATAAAACATAGTATTCAATTTACCCGAATCATAGCGAGTAAACAGTTCAATTCCATGTTCCAAACCCTATAGAAAAAACAAAAATAAAAAAAAATGCCTACTAACCAAATTTAAGATTCGGGAGTCGATTACGTGTGGGGAAGGTGTCAGCACCCCACAACGCCCGTACTAAGACGGTACCTTTAATTAAATGAATAAAAATAAGTGTGGTTCTACAAAATGTTATTTTTCCCAAAAAAAATTACAGCAAATGAATATATATTTACAAAAAATATAGTTTAAGAATGAACAATAAATAAACAAAATAATAACAGAGACAAATTTTTATTTTTTTGAACCCGACAAGGATTGACCTTGGTCCTACGTATTTTCAAAGGAAAATCAAGGATCACGTAGTTCTAATTTTAAAAGTTGATTGGTGATAGTTTCATATTTTTTATTTTTTGAAATTTCATTTAATCTTGTTTTTCTGAAAGAAAAAGTTTATATTTGTTTGTTAATTAAATGTTTTTTTTATTATTTTTTTTGAAAATATTGTATATATTTTTAAATTATTTTTTAAAATTATTTTAAATCTAAATATTTTATTTTTAAAAGTTTATGTAAAAAAAAAAGGTTCTTTTTTTTTAATATTTTCCTAACTT
>Ga0099824_1009537_pt1 | contig 11901 bp, 8 predicted proteins | sample SiratrowhiteBW_FD_76837 | JGI IMG/M metagenome (GOLD analysis project Ga0099824, IMG submission 76837) | Root nodule microbial communities of legume samples collected from California, USA - Siratro white BW | ecosystem: Host-associated > Plants > Roots > Nodule | place: USA: California... | reverse complement strand
AATAAAAAAGGAATTAAAAATAAAAATTAAAAAAAAAAAAAAAAAAATAAAATAAAAAAAAGAAAAAATAAAAAAAAAAAAAAAAAAAAAAAACAAAGGGTGTATTAGATGATGTAAATGAAAATACATAACATGATTCGAAGTAAAATGCAAATGAAATTGTCAACCAAAATACTTAAGTACAACAATTAGCCTATATAATAGACCATCGTCTAATGAACTGTCTAATGGTTGCACGAATGAAAACAAACCATCTAATAGAAACAAGAAATGCTAAACTATGAATTTGCAAACAAGTATATTACAGAAATGTAAAATTGTATCAAAAGTAAATGACAAAAATTGTAAAATTGCCAAAAATGTAAGCACAAGGAAATTAAAAGCACAAGAACTATAAATTTCATAAACTTAAAGTGCAAGAAATATAAATTGTAGAAATGTAAAATAGTTGTAGTAAACTAAACATTGAAATTTATAGTTCTTGTGCTTTTAAGTTCCTTGTGCTTACATTTTTGGCAATTTTACAATTTTTGTCATTTACTTTTGATACAATTTAAACGACAAAATTGAAATTGCAGAAAAGTATAAAATCAAGAAATAGAAAATGGAACCTAGAACATATAGACCAATCTGTTACACATTTAAAATTATCAAACTTTTATCAAAATGTGAAAACTCAAACATAATAAGAGTAGAAGTAAACTTGGTCACATCAATAACAAAATTATTGTTTTTCAGAGTAGAAAGATAAACGAAATGTAGAATTATTAATTAGAGACTGAAGTAAAGTGAAGAGAACATGAATCACTTGAGAAAACAAGGGAATTGCAAAAGACTAAAACAAAATACTTCATTGAATTGAAAAATTAAAATATGAAAACAAGCATCTTCAAACTAGTGTTTCCTAACTATTGAATCATCTAAAGTCAAAATGGACCCACTTTATTAGTACTATGAAATTATAACAATACCCTTATGACCGTCTAATAATTTGATATTGTTGCAACTATCTACTGCTTCTTTCTTTAACTCCAAAATTCCAATCTTCATGCTTTCAAAGTCTTTATTAAAGTCTTTAATTAAGTTAAGATATCTATTTCATTAATAAGCTCTAATACTTAAATGTCATAAAACATAATTAAGCAAAAATATCATCCTAGGTATTTGTCATTTCTCATCCAAATCAATCACTACATACACTTATTCATCATGTATATATCAATCCATTAACTCCATATATACAATAACCAATTAAATTCTTCCACATTATTTTTAATATCTAAATATAATGATTTATACTATCTCAATATTTAATGAAATTCAAATAATTCATAATACATTATTCTCATACTTTTCTAAAAACAACATAATACCAATCACAATATCCACACACTACTAGAAAATTGCTGAATAATGACTAAAATTAGTGACCAAAAAATTCGGTCACTATCGGTGATTGAATTAGTGACCGAAAACTTCGACCACAAATTTAGTCACTGATTCGGTCATTGATTCGTCACAAATTCGGTCACTAATTTCGGTCATTGATTCGATCACTGATTTTGCTCACTAATTCTGTCACTAATTTCGCTCATTGACTCGGTCAGAAATTCGCTCAATGAGTATTCTCCCCTCTTTAGGTTTCCACGAGTATTTACACCTCTCTGGATTACAATGAATATTCACATATCTTTAAGTTACAATGAGTATTCACACCTCTACAGATTATACCTTCTTAACCTCTTCTAAAGATTAAAAATACTTAAGAAAACAATGAACACTCTCAAAGAGAGCACAAACAAAACTTACAAGGGTATAAATTCACAATGTGAAGAATTACAATTGTTTAACACTAAACTCAAAATACTAAAACTTTAATAACTTGATTAGATGTTTACTGTAACTCTTATATTTTTAGCAAGATCAATTAAATAACATGAATTACTTGGCTTGTATTTCTTTCATTATTCATCATCAATCCCTTTATATATATTTTCAAAATTCTCCTTTGATAATTGAATCAATTAAGTTTGGATAAAGTAATATCTTCATATCTTCATCTTTTTAGAGACAAACACTCAAAACAGAAGCATAAATTTGAAATCTTTCAATTTTGTTTTTGCTTCAAATATGTTTAAGAAACTAATTTGAAAATATTTGTAATATGTATTAGTAAAAACAAATTGAAACAAACTAAAAAAAATCTATTCATTCTAAATATTATGTGATTTTAAAAATTAACACTATAAGAAATTCTCGATTTACCTACGGATTAATATACATATTAGGTAAATTTAGCATTATTTACAAAGTTTATCTATGGATTCATTACATATGAATTTTACCTATAGATATATTACATACAAATTTTACTTATGAATTTTATCTATAGAAAAATTTGTAGGTAATTACGTACGGATCCTTATCCGTAGGTAAATCTGACATTATCTACAAATTTTACATAGGGATATGTTATCTACAGATTTTTCATACGAATTTATTATTATTAATAAAAAATAGTAATATTGTTGAAATTTGTAATAATAATAATATTATTATTAACTTATATAATTAATAATATTAATAATATTATATTTAATATTATTTTTATTATTACTATTATTATAATTATTGTTATTACTATTATTATTATTAATATTATTAATACTAATATTAGTATTATAATTATTATTAGTATTGTTAATAATATTATTATTTTAATATTAATATTAATGTTGTTAATAAGAATAATATTAAAATTATTTATACTATATTATTAATATAATTATTAATATTACTTTTGATATTATATTTATTAATATTATTATAATCAATATATTATTAGCATTATCACTTTATTAATATCATTATTTATGATATTAATATTATTATTAACTTCTATAATTAACAATATTATTTATATTATATTTAATATTATTCTTATAAATTATTATTATTATTATTATTATTATTATTATTATTATTACTATAACACCCCACAAAATTAAAGCTTCTACTAAGGTGCTAAAGTATTAACATCATGCATATCTTACAGTACTCCATAGTTAACATGCATCAAGATTACATAATAATGCTAAACTGAAATTTCAAAACATATTTACAGTATCAGATATAGGTTTTTCTAAATATAATACTAATCCTAATGACATCCTTCAACCTAGATGATCTCCCAAAGATCCATCTACAGCACCATTTGCTCCCATGTCAAGACACGATCATCACAGACAGAAAAATCAAACATAACACAACCAAAAGCAAAGGGTAAGCTAACCAAATTTTAACAAATAAAAAACATTCAATTTCATGTATCATCACAATATAAGAATCTAACATACTACAAACATGACTCTACTTCCAGAAGACTCGTGCATTGAATAGATTCCGAGATATGTACCTGTCATACATCTCCACGATGTGAATCCACACAGCCTCCACATAAATGAATCATCAATCATGTATGACACGGTTAGTCCCCCTGAGACTTTTCTGACAAGCTATGTTTCAAGTTGCAATCACTCAGTTCAGACCTCCTTCAACTCTCACCACCTAGTAATGATCATCTATTTGATTCCTATTACTAGTAGAGTCAGGATAGCAATCGTTATTGATCAGATCCTTAGACAATGCACTTCCTAATTAACCAAGACACAGGTGTTTTCTTTCCTGAAAACACTATGCCTAGGCTTTGACCAACTTTATCAACACTTTTAACAATATCACATCACAATATAGATCTCTACTCATGCATTCATTCACTTTTAAATCTCAATCTTCTCTTCAATCTCAACATTTAAATAAGTCACTAGATCATCAATATAATTAAACTTAAATTATCAATTAATCTATTTTATTAAATACATACATTGCATTCCAAAAGAGTTAAATAATCGAAAACAAAAAGCCAAAAAAAAAAATTCTTTTTCTTTAGCTTGAGCTAGACCAATTTTACCCGGGCGAAAATACCCCTCGCCTGAGCGAAAAATTTATCGCTTGGGCGAAAATAGTCCAGAGAGCAGGGTCTTTTTTCGCTTTAGCGAAAATACTCTCGCCTGGGCGAGAATACCTCATCGTTTGGGCGAAAGATTTCTCGCCTAGGCAAAAACACTCCAGAGAGCACACTTGCTCCAGGGGCTTTCTCACTTGGGTGAGAAACTCCCCGCCTGGGTAAAAACAGTCCAGAGAGCATACTTGCTACTCGAAACCATTCTCGCTTGGGCGAGATGATGTCGCCTGGGTGAATTATGCAGAAAACATCAGTTATCAGACAATTTATGCAGTTTTTACTACCACAGAGCTATTACACATGTCTCAGATGACTAATTTAACTAAAAATTCAAATTGCATTCCATCAATTACCACATACTCATCATACACACCAGAATGAATAAACAATCAAGAACTCAACTTAAGTTTCATACCAGCAAATAAACCATTACAGATGCATTTTCATAGACATTTTGTAAATGAAACCCTAAATCACAAACAAACTGAAATCAGGTAACATGCAAGTCAACTTCCCTTACCTGAATTGCACTAGAAGTTCTCTCTAACAGCCCCAAAGCCTAAGATCTTCAAGAACTCAAATCTGCACCAAAGGACCTCTGGTCAACGATCAGACTAAAACACTAGGGAACTGAGCTTACAAAGGCACTTTCTGATAACTCAGAGGCCACATGCAAGCTCATAAGGTAGATGAAAACGAAAACCTAAAAATAGCTCTAAGGGAAGAGGGCAAAAAATGAACTTACTCTAGCGAAGATTTCAATCGGGTAGACTTGCTCTATTCTCCGTCACGAGTCCAACGGTGAGCTCTGCTTGAGAAACTGATGAGGTACGGAAGCGAAGACTTAGAGAGAAGTCAGAGGAAAAAGAGAGTTAGGGATTTTAGAGAGATGATTGCTTGAGTGGAAATGAGACTTGACTACTTACTTTTCTATAAATACGTGTTTTTAGTTTAATAATATAATAATCAAGTGTTCATTCCACTTCTACCATTTCTACTCAGATCACAGATTTTCTAGGTTGTTACAATTAAAGTCATCATTATTACTATTATTAATAATATCATTAATAATATTATTAATAATAATATTATTAGTATTAGTATTAGTATTAGTATTATCATTAATACTATTACTTCTAATATTAATAATAATATTAGTATTATTAATATTATCTTATTAATACTAATTTTGATATTATATTTATTAATATTATTATTATTTTAGTATAATTATTAATATTATTATAATCAGTATATTATTAGCATTACCACTAATATTATTAATATCATTATTTATGATATTAACATTATTATTAACTTCTATAATTAACAATATTATTTATATTATATTTAATATTATTCTTATAAATTATTATTATTACTATTATTATTACCGTCATCATTATTACTATTATTATTAATATCATTAATAATAATAATATTATTATTATTATCATTAATAATATTACTTTTAATTAATAATAATGTTAGTATTATTAATATTATCTTATTAATACTAATTTTGATATTATATTTATTAATATTATTATTACTAATTTAGTATTATTATTAATATTATAAAGAATAATAGAAATATAATAATATTCACAATAATAAATAATAAAAAAAAATATTTTTCGCTAAGAAAAATATTCAATTATTCAATCCGTTTATGTTTAAAAAGGTTTGAGAGATATTCATAATATATTACAAAGATATAAACACATATATTTAAATATTTTCATTATTTTTATGTAATGTCTCTAAATGTTTTAGTAGATATATGTATTTAGGATATTTAATTTTTGATAATTAACTATTTTAAACAAAATCTTTCATACTCAATTTGTTTATCTGATCGTCTATTTCGAATAAACTATGAAAATTGTTTGTTATGAACAAAAGTTATAGGAGCTCATTTGATTTTCTTTACTATAATTGTATAAAAAATTATTACATCATTCAAATCACAAATAAAATATTAATTTGAATTTTGTAATGTAATTCACGAGTCTTATCGACTCTCTTTTACGAACATATATTGTAAATATTTATAGAGTCCATTGTTTGTAACTGTGCAAAAAATTATTAGATATTCAAAATACAAATCAATCATTCAGTTTGTATTTTTTTTTTATCATCACAACATTAACTTCACATATAATCTTTTGATCATCAAACACACTAATATGATATAGATAGTCTATGGACTTGATAGAAAAGAACATAATAAACTATCTAAATAGATTGTCCAAAGTTGCAACAAATAATAATATAAGTAAGAGAAAAACATAAAATGAAATATTTGAGAGAAAAATAAACTTAAAATAAAATTTTGATTGATAAAATTTAATTATATTTGAATTCTTTTAGTTGCTGAAAGTAACCTAATAATAACATGAAATTGAAAACCTAATTTATTAGATTATAGTAATAAACTTCTTTTACATTGGATAGAGGTAATCATGAACTCGTAGGTAAAACTTGATTCAACTCCTTAATTTTTTTATGTATTTATTCTACTCAAACAAATATTACTGTTTAAAACAACTAACGGTTTGATTAATTCCAAAATCAAAATTGAATGTGAATATATTCAATATAAATGTTTCATACATTATTCATAAATCCATATTTTCTTTAAATGCTTGTAATCATACTTCGTTTGTAAATATTTTATAAAAATTTATAATAAATAAATTTTTTTACCGACTTTTTTACAGATTTTATAGAATTTCATAAAATAAATGTAGGAAATCTCACAAAACATTCACAAGAGAAATATACAAAATAGGGAAAATTGCTAATAAAACAGCGTTGAAATATTAATTTATGCTCACTTCATTTCTTCGATGACTTTTGGTATGACAAGCGATCATTCCTTCATATTTTTTCAAAGTAAGAAGAATTATCAACTATAATGATTTTGGACTAGATATTTTTACATGCGTCAGAGGTAGAAAAACATAATAAGTCAACTAGTAAGTCAATTAAAAAATATGATAATTTTTTCCCGAAATATGAGATTGGTGTTTCAGTCACGCAAGTAAAATGATTGAAACTAGGATATTGTTTACAAAGAAGGGCTTTTGCAAAGAAGACTTTTGTAAGAGATTCAGAGAAGAAAATTGTGTAACTCTTATTATGTGTAAGGATTGAATAAAAGCGAACAAACACAATGATTAACACAAATGTTGGTATTGATTTCATTGAATGTCAACACAAGAATGAAAGTTATAAATTTCTTAATCTTTAATCATTTGTACTAAATTGGCATCCAAAACTCAATAAAAAAAAGTAAAATTAATAAATAAAATAGATTTTTAAACATTATTCATCCCAATTTTTAGAGACGTTAAACATGAAAGAGTTTTTCTAGAAACCAAGAGCATAAATTGATTTTAATTTATGAAAAAAAAATTATTCATGCTATTTTGTTTTTCTTCTTTTGTATAAATATTTATTGAAAAATTCGTGAAAGATTAAAACACTAAAACGTGGATACTTTTGAATTCTCTTTAAGGGTAAAAAATAAGAACGTATCGGTGATATTCTGAATTACAAGAAAGTATTGAATTTTAACTGAAATTGTCCCAGAAATTTCGAAATATAATAAACCCAATAATTAATATTTGAAATAATACAACACAAATGGAAAATGTTCATGTCGTGTAAATATAATTATGTGCTATTTTATTTCCCCTTTTATTATTGTTATAATTTAATTACTCTTTAGAGTTAATTGAGATATTAATTTCTTATCAATCATATAACCAGTTTTCTCTTAGTCATACTGAGTAATCTGTTTCTCTGTTTTTCTCTCGGTTTTTTTTTTTCTTTTCCTATATCCATTTTTGTTATTTCATTATGTGTATTACATTGTTCACAATACAGCGTCATAACATTTTCTCTCTAGGGTTCTTTCTTTTGCTTTTTTCGAATATATTTTTGCACATTTATACTTACTTTATTATGATATCAAAAGTCTAATTTTTTCCATTACACGCCTCTCTTTTTTGTTTTATTTTGTATTTGTAAGGAAAGACGTTCACAATTTACTCAACATTCATAATCAATTGTACTTACATATCAATGAAAATCCTTCTCTACTTCTTGTTTTTCTTTCTCTTCACTCAACAAATTATAATTCTTAGAATACTTCTCATTATTAAAAGTAACGTGGAATTTATCGAATGAAAATGCTCCACAACCATTATCGAATAATCACACCTATGAAATTTGGAAGTAATGGTTGTTTCTTAACTTGTGCATTCCATTTCATCATCAATAGTTAAAATGTTCTTTGGATGGATCAAACATCTACCATTTAGAGTGATCTCAAAGCTTGTTATTCACAAAAAGACCTATTTGTAGTTCAAATCTATAATTATAGACGTCTTCTATAATTATAGACATCTTCTATAAAAGAATGTGATATTTCTATCACAAATTTTCTTACTAAACTTTGGATAATATGGGATGGGAGTATTTTTTATGGGATCTAATATGTACAAATGCTATTAAATTTACTTGTAAGGTTGCATCCATGATTACTCAAAGAAAATTTACAACCCGTCAATACAATTTCTACGCAAGCTTAATGATCAATATGAAAATGTTCGATCTCATGTTCTCTTCATGGATCCATTGCCTCCTGTTACAATATGTTGCTCAACAAAAAAGATAAATTATCAACAAATGAGACTTTAACCACTAATGTCAGTACTGAAACAAAAAAATAATTCTATCAATGTTGTTAACACATGTTGAAATGGCAGTTTTTGTGGCAAAACTAGGCACACTAAGAGTACTTGTTTTATACAAACATGACTTTCCTTTTGATCAACGGAAAAATAAGGGTGTATCTTATCATGGTGGAACATGCACTCATGTGGTAAGATTGAACATATTATTGATGTGTGTTATAGAAAACATGGGTTTCCTCCATGATATCAATTATATAATGGCAAGTTTTCATCTACTAATAATGTTGTGACTAATAAAGGAAAAGTCACATAGAAAGGTAATAACACTACTTCAATTGAGCTTCAAGAAATTCACTTCCGACCCCAACAATATCAAGCTTTATTAGTTGTAATTCAACAACCATCAAATACAACCTCAACATCCTGTGCTAATTGAATTGGCTAGATTTTATCCACGCACACACACCCTTCTAGTCCTAACCACTACTAAAATTGAATTTACTATTTGCACCATCAAGAAACAACACATGACTCCTTGGATCCTTGATTCGAAAACAACTGACCATGTATCATCTTCTCTTCATGTTTTCACCTCTTGTTAGTTTAGTAATTCTATTATTTTATGTCTTCCTAATGGTCAACAAGTCACTGCAACACATTTTAGAAAAATTGTTTAAATTTTTTGATTTCTTAGTTTGAAAATGTTCTTTATATTTCTTCTTCACATATAATCTAATTTCTATATCTAAACTTGTCTCTTCCATGCAAAATTATTTTTATTGCTAAAAATTGTATAACACAGGACATAAAAATCCAAATGAAGATTGATTTAGTTGACGTGAAATGAGGTTTATAACAATTCATTCCTCACCACTTACACTTACATCTTATTAGTTATACCATTGTCCATCCAAAATGTGATGTAATACTCATTGACTTATGACATTCTTGCCTCAGTTTCTAGTGAACGATTACAAATTATGGAAAAACAATATCCTTGTTTGAAAAACAATAAAATTATTTACTTGCAATACATGTCATTATGTAAAATAAAAAAAGGAAATTCCCTTTTTCCTCTCAACAATTTTCATGTGTTATAATCTTTTACACTTCTAAGCATGAATATATTGGGACTATACTCTACATTTGCTATACATGGTCATTAATATTTCCCTACAATTATGGACGATCATACATGTTATACATGGATCTATTTGATGTGCACTAAAGGTGAAACTCGCGCACACAACACTAATTTCACAACTCTTGCTGAAAATCAGTTTAACACTCATGTTAAAATCATCTCTATAGACAATGACATTGAAATTTCTATGAATCATTTTCTCAACTCTAAGAGAATCATCCATCAAACTTCTTGTATCAAAACACCACGACTAAATGACATAGTTGAATGTAAACATAAATACCAATTTAGAATCTAGTGGTTTAAGTGACTAAAACCTTGGTAGCTAATGTTAGATACTAATTGTCTTGACTTAATTCGTCACTAAATTCAATTATTACTTTTATTTTGTAGTTATTTGACAATCAAAACCTAATTTGGTGGCTATTTTGATCACAATTAGTAACCATTTTATTTGGTAGCTAAAATTGGTATCTAAATAGTTTTTTTTCTTGTAGTGTAATAAAAATAATAAATGTATATTTTATTTTTAAAAAAACTAAAATGTACATTATAGAAATTATAAATCTATTCATTTATAATAGTTTTGTATTTTGTTAAAAGGGAACTAAGGACTGTTTATCTTGTCATCCATTATATAGTATTTAACATACTTTTACCAATACTACTTATATATGTGTACAATAAGTATGCAACACAATTTGTTATCATACTAGATATAATTGTGGCATTCCATATAATATTCTAAGCAATAGTTTTAGAATAAAAATATACTAGAACATAAAATTTAGCTTTAGAGATAAATAAGATAACAACTAAATATTTATTTTATAAAAAAGTTTAAATAAATAGAAAAATGATTTATTTAATTCCATTTTTATAAAAGAACAACTCTTTCTCTCTCTAAGAAGTGGTTATTCTCCTTTACTCTGCCTTCTCTCTAAAATCTCGTCTTCTTTCTTTAACAGACTAATGATCATATGTCACCCTTGATTCCTGGCGTCAAGTAGAGCAAGAGTGTCGAATTAGATTTTTGAAAAGAGTAATTTCATTTTCTGATCATCTCTCAGAGTGAGTTTTAGGTCAATTTCGTTCTTGGTGGGGATATTTTTCCTGTGCCCTCTGAGGCATGAGAATGAGTCCCTATTGGTCATTTGTCCTATTAATGTAGTCTGATCATTGATCAGAAGCTCTTGGTATAGGTTAGGTTGCCCGTAATTTTAGATTTTTGGAACTCCTTTGATGGTCTCTAGTCTATACAGGTAAGGGAAGCTAATTTGAATATTTTTAATAGATATTATAATTACTTGTTTATTAAGTATGAATTGCATGAATTTGAATTAGAATGAATGAATGTTTATGTATGGTATGATGCAGTATCAATGTTTATAAATGATATGTAATGGTAATCGAACCATAGTATCTTCAGAAAAGGAGATACCCGTGTTGAAATTATTTAGGATGTGTATTGTTTGTGGATTTGTCTAGCTACTGGTACATTAGAATCATATAGATGAAGATTGTCAGGTAGTGAGAGTCGAAGGAGGTTCAAATGACTACATACAGTGTGAAAAAAAAATTGATCGGATCATATCGTATTGATTAACCCTATTATATGAGTTTGATGTAATTCATTTAGGTTGAAGGTTGTGTGGATTTAATAGTTGGGAGTTATATGAGAGGTGAAAATTTCTCAATCCTATTCAAAGCACGAGTCTTCTAGAAATAAAGAGTCGAGTGTATGTGATGGAGTATTCCCTAGCGACATTAATCAAAGAATAAAGAGGACAAAGAGCTAGAGGGAGAATTAAGAGCTTTCCAGAAGATTGGGCCCATCTCATCCTATTTGGGCTTTTAATAATCAGCTGCTCGAGCCCAATTACAAACATGAAGAAATCCCTGTAGAGAAAATAGAGTATTAAGGAGAAGTCCTCTAATTTGTATAAATTGTTTAGAATAGTTTAGAATAATTTGGGCCAAGTAGAATAAATTTGGGCCTTGTATTTTTGGGCCATGTAGTGTAAGTT
>Ga0099824_1009534_pt1 | contig 11910 bp, 3 predicted proteins | sample SiratrowhiteBW_FD_76837 | JGI IMG/M metagenome (GOLD analysis project Ga0099824, IMG submission 76837) | Root nodule microbial communities of legume samples collected from California, USA - Siratro white BW | ecosystem: Host-associated > Plants > Roots > Nodule | place: USA: California... | reverse complement strand
TTTTAGGAATTTCGTATATAATTTTAAATTTTCTTTTCTGAATTTTTTTATACTTTAAATTAATTTTATTTTATTTTTAAAAAAAAAAAAAAAGATGATAAAAAAAAAAAAAAAAAAAAAAAAAAAAAAAGATAATTTACAAAACGTGCGTTGTTACCACAATGTTCCTTCTGCAGATTACAACCTGCCAAAGTTTGAATTCGGTGTAGTACTTTACGATTCTCTATTTTGCATTATTGTTCTTATCTGTAAGGAATAGTCCCTTTCAAAAGATCATACACAATAGATATTGTATGCGAATGAATTGAACCAATTACTAAAATAAGTTTTTGTTCTTGTTCTCTAATTTTATTCCTCTTGAATATTATGAGTGTAACATAATTCGTAATTTAATATGGTACTCGTTGCTACCAAGTTCTAAACTTCCATACCCTGCCGGCCTTAAACCTAATATTTCTGTTTTACGTGATTTTAGAATTTTAGAATATTAATTGCCGTCGAATTGGATGTGACAAGAAGATTTTCAAACGCATTTGATGAACTAATATCTGTTTAAATTATAGGTTGTTGATTATGATTTGTTTGATTCATAATATCATAGATTCCAAGTTACATTAAAACATAAATAACACTAAATCATAAATTTGATAAAATTACTTGTCGGTAAAATTTAATTTGTATATTATTTTAATCAGTAAAAAATAAAATAAATGAAATAAAATATTTAGGGTTTAGAAAATTTGAGATACTCTAATTCTTATAGAAAATATTCAAGAATGTACAGCTCATTTCTCCTGTATATTACAAACTCATCATACCTAGCAAAATATAAATTAGATGATACAAACTATACTATAATGTGATGGGAAATTAGGATATCTAAGAGTTAATTATGATGATGAGTGAAAATCAAGAAATCACAATATTGATTTGCTGTACAAATCACGATTTCTTTTGATACCAGATTCCTTTCAAGCTTCCCAAAAATGTGGCTGAACTATACAACTTTTGACTTTAGACAACGACTTTTTCAATGGTTTTGGTTATGCTAGTATGGTCCACATTTGTTACATTAAGCATTATTTAATTCAAAAGGATGCTTTATATTACTTCAAAAAAGAAAGAAAAATAAAATAAAATAAAAGGCGTGTCTTGGAACATATTACGTCGTTTCGCAGTTAACAACAAACATATCTATAATTCCTATAATTTATTAAGAAGGAGGGAATGGTACGTGTTTATTTTTTTTTATTTAAGAAAATGTTTTCTGTTTTTACTTTTAATTACAAATATGTGATATGTGACTTTGTTTTCTATTGTTTCCAGTTTTACTTTTTATTTGTGGGTGAAATTCGTTTCTTTATCTGCAGTGTAAACATTATAAATATATTTTAAGTCATTTCACAAAGAATATATTTACCAAGGGCTTAGGTCCATAGATGAAAATCCAGAAACTAAGTTTTGATATGGCGTCAGATTCTAAAATATTTATGACCCAAAAACATGGCTTATTTTTTTATTGAAGACTTCGAGAATGACTTTTTTTTTAATGATTTAGGATATGCTTGAGTTCATATTTGTTGTACTAAGCATTATTTAATCTAAAGGCATGCTTTTAAGTTAAGAAGAAAAAAAAAAAAGAGGCTTGGTTTGAAACAAATAATGTTTTCGCTACTATAACTCTTCACAGATTTATAATTGATATTCAACTTCTGAGATGAAATAGGAAGACACAAATTGTTGTTAGTATTAGCAATTATATTATAAATTTATTCATATCTCATCCATATATATATATATATATATATATATATATATATATTCTTATGATATACATTAAATTCCTTCATTAAACATATATAAGAATATATGATAATCAAGTATTTAATTCTTATTTTATTAATTATATCTCATATCATCAATCACTAACATCAATATTATATATATATATATATATATATATATACACTTGACTCTTTTACTATAATACATATTTAAATTCAGAGATTTATATTTATCACACTACCTCCACCAAGTTGTCACTACCACAAAGTTATATAATAGGATTACATACACTTATCTGACTGGGTGAATCCCTATAATCTAAAAATAGTTCTTTTTTAAATTGTAGAATAGGTAATAGGAAACTTATTTGACTCTTACCACATAATATTTTTCTTTATGTGAATCTAATACTGATTGAGTAAGTATATCTTATATAAAATCTCAAATTCAATACACAACCTAAATATCTTGCTACAATATTTCCTCCTTCAAAATAGCTATTTTTACAATACACCACATAATCAACATATATTCTTAGTCATACAACTCAAATCAAATTTCATTCCACATCATCCATAATTTACATCATAATTTCAAATTTTACATATAATCATGTACATTATCAAACACATAATAACTCATACACTCCTATATAAAAACTATCATTCAAAGCCATATTAAAGAGGATATTTTTATTCACACTTAGAGTGGTTAACCTTTACTTTCTTAGACTCTAATTGAGAATAAATTCATTGTTTTAAATAAGATTTATCCAATTAAGATTAACTGAACCTTAATTAGATTATTGGTTAAACTTGAATTTTAAGAATATTCTCTTACTTATACAGGTCAAAATCTAATTAAATCTTTTGCAAAAATATTCTTCTAATTTTATACAAAGATGATCCTTTGCAATTCTTATTTGATTTAGAGCAAATCTCCTTCAAATATTTTGCAATATCTTTTGCGACTGATTCAATTATTATGAGTTGGTATCTATAACAGAATTTGAAAACAAAATATCTAAAAAAAATTGGAAAAATGAAAATCTACAACTTTACTGGAAATAAGATATTTACAAAATTAATCTTTGATACATAAGGAAACATCTAATAATTGCAAGGATAATATCTGAAAATTAATTTTGAGTTACTTTTGGAAAGAAAAGGAGATTATAAAATAGAGGCTAGAGAAGGTAAAAAGGACACAATGCTACATAACATAAACTTTAATTTTATTTTCTTTTGTAATTCTTGCACTTTTATAATGGAAGGTTAAACTCCCTTGTGTTGACTCTCTTGTGATTTCATAATAATGAGATTTGAGGTTTCTGTTTATGAAGAATTTCTCTTTACATTCTCGGTAACAATTGTGCTATATTGTTGGCCTTTTTGAAATCTATGTTTATGGAAAAGTATTTGTTTTTTAACACTTGTTGAGAATTCAATTATTTGTCCTTAATTAGAGTCTTGGTTAATTCGTATAGTATTAATCAATTTCTTATACGCTTAGTCAAGATATAAAAAAATATACATATAGTAGAGTATACGCTTGGAGACGAGGTGAGATATATCAAACATATCAGTAGACGCTTATTTTGTAGATAAGATCTTGTTGAATTTGATTCACTCTTCTTGTTTGATTGAGTTCAACTCTGTGAATAGAATTGAAGGATAATAATTTTAAGAAAACCACCAAAGAAGAATTTGTTGTGAAAGAACTTAAATAATTTCCTACACAACAATCCTTAAACATCCCTCTTTAATTTTCTGATATTACTAACTTTATTTACTGTAGATAAGGTTTGAACATTAATGAACTAAAATTACTATTTGATTTGTTGGGAGATGCATTAATTTTTCCTTATCTATACTATCACCTCTTCTTTGGTGTTAGATGGTCTAACACTGTGTTAAACAATCAACACTGAAATTATTTTAATTTGCTCGTGAAACGACTAAATTTACTATTTGATTCGTTGGGAGACAACTTGACATCAACATTTAGATGGTCTAACACTGCCTTCAACTGTCAACACTAAAATTATTTTAATTTGTTTGTCAACACTGAAATTATTTTAATTTACTCGTGAAACGACTGCAAGCACATATATTCCAACAACAAAATAGGTACTAATAGATTGCAGTTCACCAATCATCTCACCATAATAATATTAAAGTATACTAACATGATAATATAATAACTTAGTGAAATATTAACAATTTTAGCATTTAAAAACATTAAAAGAAGTATGTTATTTAAAGTCTAAAAAACCTTATCTTTGCTCAACCACCAATTTGCTTGCTTAGCAAATTAAACACATATCTAAAATCACTCAACCACAATTCTTGCTCTACCAAATGTCTACTCGTCCAATAACTTTTTAGTCACCGAACCAATAAAAATTATAAGTTTTAACTGAACTAAACTTCACCCAACAAACAAATGATTGCCTAACAGTTAATCAAACAAATGATTGCCTAACAGTTAAATCTCTTATATGTTTTTAAATAAAAGATTTTTTTCAAACGAACAAAATGGTTGCCCAACGACTAAACCTCTCAATTTTTCAAATAAAGAATTTCGTTAAATAAAATAGTTCAGTTGAATTGCATAGATGGTGCCAAATTGATCTACTTTTGTCAACACCTAGTTTTGTTCAGGTAAATAAAATTAAAAAATAATAAAATAAAAAAGAGGAAAATATTTCTAATCAAAAAATTAAGTTTGAATTTTACAATCTTTTATTTTATTTTATTTTCATTTAGAAGGGAAACATAAAAAAAATATGATTTAGATTTTTATCTTTTTTTATCATTCTAAGAAAAATAAAATATATTTTGTTTTCCTTCTTAAAAATTAAGAAAAAAGTGTTTAAGTCAAAAGGTTATATATATGGTAAAATATACAAAATAAGAAAAAGAGAAATTCTTATTTAAGTAATAATTTCTTTAATAAAAATAGAAGTTGTCATTTAAAATAATGATTTTAAAAGCAATTAAAGTTGTTATTTAACTGACAACTTTAATTAAAAATAAAAGAAATTGTGACTTTAATATGAAAAAAAAAACTATAGTAATTGAATGATTAATTCTTCAAAATGAGATTATTAATAACAACTTCTTCAAATTTGTAATTCTTTTAAAACAATTATCCAGATGGATAAATTCGCTTCAAAATTACATCATTTTAATGCGAAATGCAGTATTTTTCCTTACTTTTTGGCAAAAGTATTTTTAATAATTTGACTTTAATCATTCCCTATTGTAAAAATGTGTCGCGAATAAAGGAAAATAAGATTAAACAGTAAAATAAAAATATGATTATTATTAAAAAAATATATAAAATTAATTTTGATTTAATTATTTGTGAATTTTGTTTACTTTTATAGTAATTAATTGACTCTATCTCTACATTCGAAAGGGTTGTGGTGTCTTAACTAGACCAATGTACAAACTCGTATTATGTATTATGTATCATAATCTTTTATCTGAAATTTCAACTTTATGAATCAAGCTATAGATTGATTGATCTGCTAAATTTAGAAGTTTTAACCATGGAGTGGTATTATATCCCTTCCCTTCGTCACGGAGTTGATTGTGCCAAAGAACAAGAAGCGTTATTTTCGGAGGCTACCATTGCCCCAAGCAGCTATAGATTGTGCCAAAGAACTCGTCTTTGTTTAATTCTATGTAAGATTATTTGATTCTCGGGTATTCTTTTTGTTTAGAATGAGTGTGCTAATTTGACATAATGCCCACCTTTATCAATGCATGTCCAAATCATTAGGTGGACAATGTGCTTGAGTATGTTTTCTCCTGTGGTTGATTTCTCGGGATGGACCATTTACTTGACTTGACAACTGACATAATGCTTCAATGAGAAAGAAAAACGAGATGAAAGTTGTTCAATAATGCAATGTATCTTTTGCATAGTTTAGAGAATAGTCCTTTTTCCAAAACAGAATTACCCTAAGAACTTTAATTTGGATATATACCATGCCTGAGGTCACTTTCCCATTTTCATAGCCTCTAAATAGATAGACAATGCTTACACATTCTTTAGGGTCACGCCATTAGAGGGAAACACTCTTTTCACGTAACATCATACAAGCTAACCTGAATAAATCATATTTTTAGTGAGGGTAAAGTTCCATTTGAAAATTGTTGTTTCCCAAGAATAGTATAATCAAAGAATGGCAGAATATGCAGATCTTTGGTAATGTTAAGGTGATAGAGTTTTGGATTTGTTACTGGTTTCTAAACTCAAACTTCAACCAGAAAGAAAGATAAGTAAATTTAAGCAAAAGTACTAGTAGTGGGGTGAAAATCAACGGTTTCAAAAATTAGCAGATAACCCTTCATTTTGGACCTTCCAATTACTAACTGTCGCTTTAAATATTTTATAAAAAAAATATGAAAAGGAATAATAAAATCTTTCTGCTTATATTAAAACAAAAAAGCTATTGATGGACAAATCAGATTAATTATTTGAAGGTGAACAAAGAAGATAAATAGAAGGCAGAGAATATGTCAAATGTAAGCACATGACAGAAAAAAAGATTAACACAAGAAGACATCATAATGAAGAGAATAAACATCTTTTTTTACATTTCATTATATTACTTTTGGATTGTATACATTTACAAATCATTCCTTAGCATACCCCGAAAATTTGTATGCATATTAGGATTTGTAGAAAAATTGCTACTGAAGGTACCCTACTGGGAGATTACATTCAAAAGGGAAGCTCTAGTTTTAATCAAGCGCCTAAAAACACTCTCCAACCCATTCTCAACACTTTCAATTGCATTCTCCAAAGTCTCCAATCTTTCATGCGCTACCCGAATGTTCTCATCATGAGTGCCTTCATTTAGAAGAGTGCTCAAAGCTATTTCCACACAATGCAACTCATTGTCATTCTCTGAGTTCTCCTCAGATGGTTTTACCCCTTTGTGCATAAATTTTGCCACCAGCAACCATTTGGTTGCCTTCGAATTCGATGAAGACATGGTCAAGAATGACAAAATAGATTGGAACACCGACAAGTTGATCACGATGACTTCCCTAAGCACTCTAGTCACAGAAGCAAGGTGGTGATCAAGATCCAAAAGCGGGGACACCCCAAATTTGCCATCCATCTGCTTCAATGATGTGATCAACTTATTGGCATTCCTCTTCATCTTCTTAGCGAACAATTTGTATTCAGCCACACTTGTTTCAACACTCGAATCTCCTTTTCTTCTTCGGAGGGCAGAGTGAAGGACTTGGACATTTTCCTTAATTTGCAACATGGTGTCCCTTGTGATGCCACACATGTCCAAAATTCTCATAGAACCATCCAACACCTCTTCCACACATTTGTGACCTTTGTGGAGAGAAATCACTTGTTGGGTGGATGGCATGTTGAGAAGATCATCCAAGGAAAGGTACAAATCTTGAAGCAAGGATAGGCCAGTCTGAATGGACTCTGAAGAGGGTGTGGATGTTCCTTCCCAAGTCTTTAGCTTGCTCAACTCCTCCTCTACTCTAATGGTGCTAGGATGAGACCTAGAAGGCAAACTAATGCAGCGAACATTGTACTTATTTGTCATTTGCTCTTCTAAGTTGGTTCTTTTTCTTTTCTCTTGAATAAAAGCTTAATTTCGGGATGCCCTTAACAAGTTCTTGACTCTCTTTATATAAGGGCTATCCCCAATTATTCCTAGAGCTAGAAACAACCAAAAAAGGGCAGCAAAATTACCTTGTTTAACGTGTGGGGCATGTGGTACACGCATGGGTTTCCCTTAGATTTCGGTTAACTAGTCACATCTAGCCGACAATGTTCTTTATAATATACGATAATAATGTGATATTATGAGTAGTGAAATTGGTTCGAGTCTTAAGGTTTATTCGTAAACAGAAACTTTTATTAGTCATCATTTAGTTTGCCTCCTCTCTTGCCACAATAACTTGTACCTTTCAAATATAAAATTGGTATCCACTGCTTGGGTTGTCCCAATATGAAGGAGCTTGAGCTGCGAAAGCAAAATATTAAAGAAATGTAACGGTGGACTTCTGAGATCCGCAAAAGTTTGATTTGAGTTTTAGATTTAACCCTTTTAAAATTCCAAGAACAATGGGGGTACGAGAGAGTATTTAGTGTATAATATTGCGTGCACGAGTGGCATGTATTCCTTGTACAAGGCCACACTTTGGTTTTAACCACGCCTTGCTTAACATTGCAGTGATTATCCGAAAAAGAATCTTCTTACTTTTTTTTACCCTCAATATTTGAGAAATCTTGAGGTACGTGAAGAAGGACGCGTATCTTGCTGAGAGGATTGACGCGTGTTCATATAATTGCTGGGTTGGTACGAAAGATACACAAATGCCCCATTAGGTCTTCGGCATGTGCCTTTGCTTATTCATTCGGACCTAACTATAATCATAATCATGTGGCTTCTTCTCTATATTTGCAAAACCCCAAAACCTAGGTGTTGATTGGGTCGGAGCAATATGATAAATTCGGTAGAAATAGTTAATTTAAATGAAAAATTGTTAAAGTTGATTATGTAATAATTTATCATGTTTATTTTATTAATTTTGGTATATTAAATAATAAATTATTGTGAAAACTTTAAAAGAATTATATTAAGATAAAAAAATATTGTGTGTTTCATGAGATTGAAAAATCCTAAAAATACTAAATAAGAGTATTTCGTGAGTAAATCTCATCCATGTTCCTTTTATTTATTTAAAAATAAATTAAAATTATTTTAAAAAGAGGTTGGACTCTATATATATAGTATATCTAAAATATAAAAGTGCAAAAAATAAAAACTCAAAAAAATAGCTCTTCACCAAAATAGATTTACTAATTTTATAATTTCCCACTTAAAGCTAATTTTGGTAAATTTTTAAAATCTTAAGATTTCATGTTAGTTCATACTAATTTTATAATTTCCCACTTAAAGCTAATTTTGGTAAATTTTTAAAATCTTAAGATTTCATGTTAGCTCAGGTATATGATAGGTTATAGAAGAATCCGAACCATTCAATTTTATTAGCTTAATTGGCTTTGTTATGACATCTGTTAACTATCTTTAATGTTACAATGAAAAATTGGATTCCTTGTAATATACAAGACATTTTAACTGTCACAATACACATTTGTTGTTTGTGCTCAAGTTTCTCTATTAACATTTGGATCCAAATGATTTCCTTACACGTTTTTGTAGCTACCATATATTCAACTTCTTTAGTAGATAAAACTACAACAATCTGTAACTTAGATAGCCAACTTACATCTCCTCCTGCAAATGTGAACACATAGCTTGTAGTAAATTTTCGTTTGCAAGATCACCATTTGAATCAACACATTCATTGACAACAAGCTATGATCCTCCAAAACAAAATGCAAATACTTGAGGTCCCTTTGATGTATCTTAGAATTCTTTTAACAACATTCCAATGCTCTTTACCTAGATCTGCCATAAATCGACTTACCACCACAACTACTTGAGCAATATCTGACCTTGTATAGATCATGACATACATAAGGCTTCTCACCGCTGATGTATAGTAATTAAGACATTTTCATCCTCTCTGCTTTATTACTAGGACACATACTTGAGGATAAACATTGATATGAAGTGAAGTTTAAATTGGCTTACATTCTTGCATGTTTAAGCATTGCAAGATCTTCCTCAAATAATTCTTTTGAGATAGCCAAATCTTCCCATCCTTACTGTCTTGGTGAATTTGCATCCCTAAAATCTTGTTTACTGGTCCCAAGTCCTTTATATCAAACTCCCTATTCAATTGTGTCTTCGATTCTTGGATTTGATATTTGTTAGGGCCTACCACCAAAATGTCATCCACATACAACAATACGATGATGAAATCATTATCACTAGACCTCTTCTAATAAGTACAATGATTTAAACTAAGTTTTTTGTAGACAAGGATAATAATGAAGGAATCAATAAATCTCTTATATCAACACATTGACACCTGCTTTAGACAATAAAGAACTTTGGTCAACCTACAAACCAAGTTTTTTTTCCTTGTTCCTCAAAACCTTCTGATTGGAGTATATATATCTATTCTTCAAGTTTTCCATGAAGAAAAGCAGTCTTTACATCTAGTTGCTCAAGATGTAAACCAAATAAGCACACATTGATAAAACTACTCTGATAGTAGTTAATCTCATTACTGGAGAAAATTTTCATGAAAGTCAACACCTTCTTTCCAAGCATATCCCTTGGCAACCAATCTTGCTCGATATCGTTCCACTGAATCATTACTATCTCCTTTGATCTTGTAAACCCATTCGTTACCAATGGCTTTTCAACCTGTTAGAAGTGCAACAAGTTCCCAAGTATGATTCCTACATAATGCCTCAATTTCTTCTTGCATTGCTATCATCCACATAGAAACATTTGGATTATGCATAGCCTCTAGAAAGTTGTTGGCTCTCCTTCTTCTGTTAGAAGACAATATGCATTATAACTTGCCATGACATAGTTTGAATGCCATGATGGCAGCCTTGTCTGGCACGATGATCATCACACTTATATCTCATTTTGCCTCATCTAATACTTGTTCATTGTGCTTCAATTTTGCATCAAAAGAATCATTTTCTCCATATTTCTCATCTATCAAAATTGTAGTAGTTTCCTTAGCAGTGTTGTTATTTCTTTGTTCACTTTACAGTTCATTTTCTACAAATACAACATCTTTACTGATGACAACTCTGTGAGCAGTGAGATCCCATAGGCAATACCCCTTAACACCGTCAGTATACCTAAGAATATGCATTTCCTAGAACTTGGATTTCTTTCTTGGGAGTTGTACTTCATGTACACATGACATCCAAACACATGTAGAAAAGAATAATTAATTGGCTTCCTTTCCATAACTCAATTGGTGTCTTTAAAAAAATTGCAGTAGATGGCGACCAATTTATTATGTAACAGACAGTCTTTAGTGCTTCTCCCTAAAACCTTGGCTAACCTTGTAGCTTTGAGCATAACTCTAGTTCTTTTTAGGAGAATTATGTTTATCTCTGCTACACCATTTTCTTGTGGTGTATATGCAATTGTGAATTGCCTCTAAAGTATGCTTGCTTGCAAAATATGAGAAAATATCCATTTGTATATTTTCCTCTATTGTCATCCTCAAGCACATTATCCTCTTTCCGGATTCAAGTTCTACTCTTGCTTTGAAGTTTTTGAATATCAAAAACACATATGACTTCTTCTTGATGGGGTACATCCATAGCCTCCTAGAATAGTTATCAATAAATTATACGAAGTATTTTGCTCCTCCTAGGGACATCTCTAGTGACTCCCATATATTAGAATGAATCAATTCCAATATGTTTCGCTCCGAGTAGTCGATCTACTGAATGTCAATCTATGACGTTTACTTATAACACAGTGATCATAAAATGGTAAGTTTACTTATTTGAGCTCGAGAATGAGATTACGTTCCATAAGAATCTTTAGGCCCCGTTCTAGCATGTGGCCCATTTTGTGATGCCACATCGTTGTCGTTTCTTCTTAGCTTGTTAAAGCAACGGATGTCTCTGCTTCATGCAAGGTATCTTCTATATATATTTGTTGCAATCTTATTTGCTTTTATTACCACAAGAGAACCTTTAACAACTTTGAAGATCCCACCTTCAATATGGGTCCTGCAACCAAGGCCATCCAACTACTCAATAGACAATAAATACTTCTTCAAGCCTTTCATGCATCTTACCCCTTGAAGTGTGCGAACAAAACCATCAAACATCTTTGTTTTGATAGTACCCACTCCAACAATTTCTAAGGCATAATCATTTCCCATGAACACAAATCCTTCCAAGATAGGTTCATAAGTATAAAACCAATCACAATACGGAGTAATGTGCCAAGTCGCTCCAGAATCCACAATCCAAACATCAGTCAGTTGTGTGCCGCCTTTAGAACCAATTGTTGATTCACTATATAGGATTTCTCCATCATCAAAGGTTTTTAGAGGATATGGATAGAAGGCTTCTAGAAGGAAACTAATTATTTGATTTTGTCTTTATGGTAGAATCAAATTATCATCAATTTTGTTTATTTGTTTTTATGACATTATCAGATTGTAATAATTT
>Ga0099824_1009533_pt1 | contig 11911 bp, 5 predicted proteins | sample SiratrowhiteBW_FD_76837 | JGI IMG/M metagenome (GOLD analysis project Ga0099824, IMG submission 76837) | Root nodule microbial communities of legume samples collected from California, USA - Siratro white BW | ecosystem: Host-associated > Plants > Roots > Nodule | place: USA: California... | reverse complement strand
GGTAAAGTGTTTGGGGTTTTGTTTTTGTTGTTGTTTTTTTTTTTCTATTTTTTTACCTTTACAGTGTAGTTTTTTTTTTTGTTTTTTTTTTTTTTTTTTAATTATTGATATTATTTTTTTGAAGGAAATATAACGAAATTCATTCTTTTTAATGTACCTTACGAAAATTAGAAAATATTCACGCTCTGTATGATTGGAACATATTGAATTTAATTGAACAGCGTTACACAGATTAATTTGTTTCTTGTATCCTCGGCTGTCTCCTTGTTGGATAAGATTGGTTATGTTCGTCAGGATTGAGGATGAGTTTTCTCATTTTTTAATAAAAAGGAAGCCATTTATTCTTTAAAATCACCTTACATCTGCTTTTTGTAATAAAATTGTATATTTTAATAAAAATAATATTTTTTTTAGCTGTAGCGTGAATGCAAAAAAGGAGAGATGAGTATCAACTTATAATCACTCTTTTCAAATCTGTGACGAATAACAATATGTTTTTCAAGACATAGTTGGTAGCTATCATATATGGGAAGGCAATCCATAAAGTTCAAAGGCATTGGTTCCACCTGCTTTGTGGTTTATACCATAATCTTTACAAAAAGGGGAAAGTTTCTTTATGAAATAAGTATTGTCCAAAGGTATAGGAGGAGCGCATACTTTAATTAATAAAGTTTTTCTTTTCTTTTGATAATATAATATTTCTAGCATTTCTCTACTAGACCACTAGAGCAAAGAATTAGACATGGAAGCAAATTTAATTGACCATGTCTTAAGAACTAATTAGTCACATGTTTAACACCCTGGCCACCAATCCCCAAGTGAGACCATCTTCACGTAGGGAAGTCCCTTTTGTATAATAATAGAAGTTAAATTATTTTTCAACCTTGCATACATTATTTAGGATAGGAAAAGGAATATAAGAATAAGATTCCCTTTTAATAGAAGAAAAGAAAAGAAGAGATGGGTGATGAGGCATTAGTTATGCACATGGGATGTTGAGGACATTGAACATGATGACAACCCCACTTAATTAGCTAAATGCCTAAATCTGTAGATCATAGAAAAGGTAGCACGTTATGCCTACCATCACCGTTTGAAAATAATTAGACCACATGATTTGCTATGCACAACCGAACTCATTCAACTACTGGGTCCTTCTTCTTAATCATCACCATTATTTTCTTTTAGACTTCAGATTTCATATAAATTATTCTTTCCTTCATCACTCATAGGTTACAATCATGATTAGTTTTTGAAATTCGCTTATCTATAAGGAACTCCTCCTTGGTGAGTCGTGGTTTAAAGAATTAAAAATCAAATAAAATAATAGCTGATATGGTTTATTTATTGTTCAAATATTATTATGTATGGTTGGAGAGTTCGCGAAGTATTTATGGATTAATTTTATTTTGGTTCCTCCGAGCTTACTCAATCATATTTTTTTTTTTTATATAGTTTCAATCATTCCTTCATTATTAGGACTGTTGCTGATTTCTTCCAATCATTGGTGGTGCTTCTCAATGGTCCTCAACGTGTTTAAGGAATAGGTCTTTTCCACCGGCAAAAACAGCCCATCTTCGCTCATGACAGTGTGCAATGGGCCTTCCTATAGCAGGCCCAATTCTCTAATCTAAAGGCAGTGTGGTCCCTCTTAATCTTATTGTGTTAGTTGCAACTGTACTACTAAAATGTTGTTAAAATTTAAATATCTATGTCAATTATGTTTTGCTTTGAATAGAAATGGTCAAAAGTCAAATCTTACTCTTCAAAACTCTCTATTTGATCCTTTTGATGTAATTTTGTGCCTACATTAGTTACTGAATCCCCCGTTTTAATTAAAGTTTGAAGTAGATTTTTATATTTTTTTGTAATTAAATCCTTATACTTTTATAATTGGGTAATTGAAGTTGTTACATATTTTATTAAAAATAAAATTTATTTATCCTAATAATACTATGTAGACAAAATATTCAAACTCAACAGTATAAAATGTATTTATGAGTTTTGGTGATAATCAAGAAAATGGTAGTAGTGCACTATTTAAAATAATTCTGGACATTTATGAATAACTAACCCCAATGAAGATGATAGGGTGGATTGCTTTTGAATTGAATTTTTGCCTACCTTTAATGTCTTTGCTAGCAATATATTGGGTATTAGGTTAAAGGAAAAGTTGGTTAAAAGTTTAGAAATTAATGGGTGGTTGAAAGTTAATAATTGATAGTAGAAAATTGTTCAGTTAACTTATTAAACTATAATTATTTGATAAAATTATTTGTTGAAATAATTTATGAATATCAAATGATAAAAAATAAATATACATATATAATTTTTATATATTTTAATTTTATTTTATTGATAAAAATATTTTACAATATTTATAATTTTATTTTTCAGTTATATTTTACAAATCAATCATTTCAATTATATTGTTTGATATTAATTGTATATTTTTTTTATATCATGTAATATATTATTCATTTTATATTCTGTCTTAAGAAAATATTTTTTATCTAATTTAAAATAAAGTAAAACTACCATACTTTTAGGTTAGCACCATCTTTTTATTATGATAACAATGTAAAGGTTAAAAATATAATATAACATATTACCATATATTAATATTTTGAAGTATAATATCAAAATAAAGTAAATTTAGTAAATATTATAACGGTTAAAATTAATAAAAATCTACCTCGACGGTAGAAAGAAGACAAACAAAACTATATATAATAAAATCTTACATTTTTTTTAAATTTATTAAAAGACAAGTTTAATAACTTTGTTAAGGATGGAAAATAAATACAAGAGTTAGAAACTAACATCTTAAGAAAAAATAGTTAAAGTAGTGCTTGAGACACCGCTATAAGGTAATAAAAAATAAAACTTATGTATAAAAATAATAATAAGATTATATTAAACAAAATTAACCGGAAGTTAAAAACAAGTTATTTGTTAAAATTTAAGTCTATTATTAAATTATACGTATTCAATAATTATATTTTGAAACAAGTAATATAATATAAATTGACACAAATAGAGATGCTAGCATTTATACCTTTTTAATTCAATTTAGTTGGTAAGAAAATGTTTGGGTGTATTTATAATTTTAGTTTCCAATTAATTTAAAAATTTAGCAATATTGTATTCATATATCAGTCGTTTTATTTTATTTTATTTATTTATTTATTTACTTTCAATTATTTTTTTATTGTGTATTCTATTTCATCTTAAAATATTTTTAATCAAAATTGTAATAAAGTAAAATACTTTTATGTAGATATTATAGTTTCATTTTATTGGTTAATTTAATGGTTAAAAAATGTAATATAAAGAAATAAAATCTATCTTTTTTAATATGTATAAGTTTAATGTAAAAAATAATAAAATAAATATTGTAAAATGTATAATTAATTAATAATATAATAAAATTATTAAGAACTGATAGTTAACTAAAAAATAAAAATATTAGAGAATTAATATATATTTTTTCTTTTGGGTTACGAAAATAAATGAAAGCAACAAAAATCAGGAAAGAAATAAAGAAGACAACGATAAAAACAACGTAATATGATGAGTTGACAGATAAGAAAGGAAACGATGTTTTTTTTTTTTTTATATCTTGTTTGATCATGTGAAAAATAGAAAAGAAAAAACAGGTATATACCATAATATACATATTTCTACTTACAAATATAAGTGTGCGAAAACGAAGCTTAATTTGTTATTTTAATTTCATAAAACCAATTTGTTCTCTTTATTTTTATTTTTTTAAACTAGACAGGTCATAAAAACGGTGAGTCTCGCCCAATTTTTTTAAAACTTTCTTTCCTTTCTTATACGAGTTTTTAATTTTCATTTTTATTTTATTTTATTCTATTGTCTGTAGTTTGAAGTGTTCCAAACAAATTAAATAGAAAAGAAAAAAGAAATAAAGGAAACATATCCCATGTAATAAAACACTAAAAACTAAAAAGAAAAGTCTACTGATTGCATCATTACACTATAAAACAGAGAAAACCCGTTAAATAAAACAAACAGAATATATGTGGATCCTTCAACATATATAATAGTCCTTTAAGCACGAACAGATTTGTTTTACAAGTATGAACAGATTGAGAAGTAGATTTGATTTGAAAGAAAATGATGATTATGACAACATGGTGGTGCAAAGTTATGGTTGTCTGTAAAAACGATTCACCCCACCAGGACCATTGCAGATGAAAAAAAAATACATCTCTAACGACTTTATCCAGTGACAACGACCCACCAAAAAAGCAGCATGTCCCTCTACACAAATTACAATTTCCGAATCATCTCCCTTTTATCATGCATATGTTACGTATCTGGTCGCAGACTTTTCCCATGTTTCTGTCAGACTAGGTGTTCGTGCTGGGTATGAAGCTTCTCTAAATTCGTAATCCAGTTTGTGTCTGTGTGCGTATATTTATTTATTCATTAGAAAGGTTAAGACTTTACGTAGAATTGGGATATGGGAGCACATAAGCACATAAGAAAAGAAGAAGGGCACTATGAGAAAAGATGAGCTTAAAGAGAAGCATGCACACATGCCTACCACACTCAAACCCTAGTTGGAATTCCACCCAACACTTTCTTTTCATGTAAAGACAAATTCAAGTTCCCATCAAGGGCAAAGGCGTGCATTTGAAACTTTTTTCTAAGTATAATAGTTTTGTTTCTATTTCCATTCTCTCATCACCTTAATCATGTTCATCATTTTGCCTCTATACCAACCCTTATGGCGTCATAATAGTTCACTTTGAACTTAATGAAGTGAAATGATAAGGTTTGGATTCTTTCTTTCATTCCTTATGATGTGCCTTCACCTTTTGGTGAACAATCATTTGTATCAATGAAGTTTAAAATTGTTCAAATTAACAGTGCTATGCTACTACCACCACTGTTTCCTAGTGTCCTTGATTGGACATAATGCCATTATAATTTTATAATGAAAACATGATTAGATTCCAGACTATTTCTCATTTATTAGGAAACTTAAAAAAGTTAGGTTCTAATTCATAGTAGTTTAATGGTTTTCTTTTCCTCCTCGAATATTCTGTTTCAGAGATGATTCTATGTTAAATATAATTTTTTTTTCTATAACGGAATTTTGAACTTGAACTTCTTTCAACTATGATTTGAGTACTGCATGTTTAAAAGTTAGATACCATCTGGTTATCATTGAAATTGGCAAAAAGATAAAAGTGAGGCTGAGTTCTTCTGCAACTGCATAATTTGAATATGACTTACACAAATTAGGGCATATTATTATATAATTTCTCACTTGATTCTAAGAAGTTTTCGATATTGTATATTGTGTATTAGATAATATCTAAATTTTAGTTGAAAATATGCTTTATTAGGGCTATTCACATGTTGGCTACAGGACATAAGGGGTCAGTGGTCCATGTCATTAATTATCATTTCGAAAATTGTATATTGTTTAAAATTATATATGCAAAGGTCTTACTATCCCTTAAAATTTAAGAAAATTAAGAAAAAATTGATTTTGGTCCCCCCTTGAATTAGTTTGTATCGGATTAAAAAATAAAAATCTAATCAGTAGTTTTATTAGCTTTTATTTTGTAATTTTTTTAATACAGGACAAACGATGAAATAGTATTTTGTTGCTTCAGTCCTAGTCAATTGGATTCCTATTTAAAGTATTTACAATTTGTTAAGAAAAAAACACATTATTTTGTCTAAAAATCCACTCATCGTGTTATTATTAAAAAGTATAAACACCATATTTGGTAGCAATTAATATTCGTTGAGTAAATAATAACAAAAACTAAAGAAAATAGTGATGACTATTAATAAGTATCCAATACAAAAGGTAAAAAAATAATTATATATTAATAATATTTATCTTCATCAATTTAATTCCATTTTAAGCTATACTCAAATCAAACATTATCAAATTTGATGAATTTAATTCAGATGAAATCTTCTTGGAGTAAAAATCTAAATTAATTTGATTCTTAAATTTTTCCATTAATGCAAATCAATCAAGACTCCTTTAATTTATAATCAATTCTTAACTATACTATGAATGCATTTTAAACTCTTAAAAAAAAGGCTGAAGTTCTGACTTTTTTAAAAGTAAGATAACTGATAAAAAATATTCCTATTCAGTCATCTGTCTTCTTACAATTACAATCATATTTTCGGTAATATCAGGTCCAAGAAAAGTATTAGTAGTTAAATTTATTTAATAATTCATATTTTTCACTAACATGGTAATTTTTTTTTATAGAATGTGTTGAATTTGATTAACAAAAGACACAAAGATGAGTTGTGAAAAAGAATAAAAGAAAAAGAAGAAAAACAGCAAGTACGACAAGTTTCACCTTACAGTGTTTTACTTAAAAGACTTGTTGTCTTTATTCCTTTTTCTAGCAAATATTCCAGTGAATTTGAATGCATATAACGTCAATGACTGTGATTCGAGTCACCTAGTAGTAGTTTTTTTTTTTTTTTTAACGGAGCAATATATGAACAGTTTTTAATTTATTCATGAAAAAAATAAATAAATTAGAATTATGTTTCATAATTAAGTTTCATGAAACTATTTTATCATTAAATACAATCTTAAAGATTAATACATAACAATAAACCATGAATTATTAGTACTAAATTATTTATTTTATTCCAAAAATTTTACCTATATAAACAGCAAATTGATTATTTATAGTTGTAGGACAAAACCTTTACCCACACAGTGAGAAAGTGGAGTAATGAACAGTGAATTGAGGAAAAAAACTCAAAAAATAAGAACAAAGAGACGTTACATGCGCTACCCGCCACTTTATTGTAACAGTTGCACTAAGCGGTCCACTCTTACCATAATAAACACAATAATCAAATTCACCAATTTCCAATCACTATAACCATTCCAAACGTCACAAAAATTAAGAACCTGCAAAATATCACTATCTTTTCCACCAAGCGCACTCTTTCGAAAAAATAAAATTTATTTTACTATATTTTATCTGGCTTTTGGCTGGGGTTCGCAGCCGGTGACTGCTCGGAACAATGGGATGCAACACCTCAAGTCTTGACCGGCTACCGGCAGTGACGCTGTGCCGTGACCGTTGCAAATTCTTGGACGAAGCGCTTCGCCAAAGCTACGCCCTGGCCGACGCACACGTGGCACACATGGAGGCACTCCGAACACTTGGGCCCGCTCTCCTATGTTTCTTCGACGGTTTCGAGGATTCCGGCGAAACGAATAAGGACACAAAGGAAACAAAGGTTTCTGTCGTGAAATCTCAACCACCGCCTCGTTCTCCTTCTTCACTTAGTTCAGACTCAGATGATGCGCACGTTCACGTCCTTTCTGAATCAGAAGCCGAAGAAGCGGAGAAACAAGAGTTCCAATCGTTCGCGCACGCTCGTTATGATTACTCTCCGTTTTCTCCTCCTCGGTCCGGCGGCTACTACGGCTCGAAGCCGCCGTCGCCGCCGCCGCCTAGCGGCTCGGCCTGGGACTTCCTTAACTTCTTTGAGCCGTACGAGAAGTACCACGTGCCGTACATTCCCAGCGGTGGTGACGCTGACGCGGCGGAGAAGGAAAAAGGGAAGGCTGTGAAACGTGACGTGCGTAAATTGAAGGCGGAAAATGGAGAAGCGAGGAGGAAGAAGAAGAATGGTGATTCGAAGGAAAAGAAAGTGGTTTTGGAGAAGGAGGAAGTGGTTTTGGTTTCAGAGCAGTGTAGTGACTCTGCGAAAGTGAAATCGGTGAAAGGTTTTTCCGAGGCCGTGAAAGAGATTCAGATTCTGTTTGAGAGAGCTTCGGAGTCAGGGAACCCGGTTTTGGAATTGTTGGACGTTGGGAAACTTCGTTATCATCGAAAATTTGATCTCAATCCGGGTAAGCATGATGGTGCATGCGTTTTTTTGTTTGCACTTTTGTTGTTTTTTGTTTGCACTTTTGTTGTATTTGTTGTTGGTTAAACTTAAACTAACGAACAAGTGAGAGGTTTTTGGGATCAGTTTCGTGCAAGATGATGCATGTGTTTACTCCTTCAAGTCCTCTCGGAGCTAAATGCATGGAATCTCCATTGCTTGGACGGAGAATGGGATCTGAGAGTGAAGGAGTTTGTGGAGACAAGGGTCTCAGTTACGGAAATCTCTCTTCTACTCTGAGGAAACTATGTATGTGGGAGAGGAAGCTGTATCATGAAGTCAAGGTATAAACTCCGTTTTTTGTTTTCATTTTCCTTTATTTACTTGTAAAAATGGTGATGAATTTCTAAGAGTTCAATTCATTTAGTTTCTTCTCTAATCATTGTATTTAATGAGATGTTTATCAAATGAAAGACAAATCGTTACTTTCTCTTGTGAAATTCAGCAAAACAAAATGTGACATTTGTGGGTTGAAGATCCTTGATTATCATTTATATTATTTCTCAGGCCGAGGAGAAATTGCGCATGCTTCATCAGAAGAAATGTAAGCAGCTGAGACGTATGAAACAGAAGGATGCCGATTCACAGAAAATTGATTCTGTTCAAACTTTCATTGGGATTTTAGCTACAAAAATGAAAATTTCTATCCAAGTAGTTGACAAGATATCAATTACGATTAGTAAGCTGAGGGAAGAGGAGTTGTGGCCGCAGATCAACCGGTTTATTCTCACGTAAGTCATAACCAAAGTTTCTTGTAACTAAATCCATGCTAAATTGTTTTAATCTCTTCAGTTGGCACTTGGCAGATGCATCATATAGCCATAAGCAATAGTATTTGCTTTGCTATAACTCACAATTTTTGAGAAGTTAATAACTAAGAATTAGTATTTTTCACTCTTGGTGGCCTTGATCTTGTTTTATAGCCTGTAGGTAACAGTTTTTACAATCTTATACTACGGCAACAACCATTATAGGAATGATTAGTATGAGCTAGAAAGCAATGACATCCTAATAACTATTGCATTAGAAGCATACCTTGTTCTGTATCAAACTGAACTCTACGAGATAACTAGATAATAAATAAATTGAGAAAATATAAGCGTATCTGCGCATGTACTCTTCTGGCAAACTAATTCAGGGGAACCTCTTGAGTTTTTAAGTTTATATATTTATATAATTTGTTTTGAAATTTGTTATTCTCTAATGACTGTTCATGTATGGAAAAGGTTTCTTGGAATGTGGAGAGATATGCAAGAATGTTACAAATGTCAATATCAGCAAATTGTTGAAGCCAAAACTTTAGATGCCTCATCCTTAAACAGAAAGCATGGCAATGATCATATTGATGCAACAATGAAGCTCAAATCTGAGGTACAGAAATGGAACTTGAGCTTCTTAGATTGGATTCAAGCACAGAAATCTCATGTGAAAGCCTTGAACGGTTGGCTAGTAAGATGTCTATTATATGAACCCGAAGAAGTACCCGATGACTCAACTCCCTTCTCACCTAGTAAGATTGGGGCGCCACCTGTGTTTGTCATCTGTCACAAATGGTCAAGGGCAGTGGATAATCTCTCAGAGAAGAATGTAATTGAAGCCGTAAATGGGTTTATGCTCAGAGTGAATGAGCTCTTGGAAAAGCATATTTTGGACCTTCAACAAAAACTAACATTGGACAAAGAATTGGAGAAAAAGGTGAAAATGTTGGACAGGGAGGAGCAAAAGATGCACAAAGTGGTGAGGGCTAGAGAGAAACAAATGGTTCCAGTTGGTAGAGAAGATTTTGATGCAGTGTTACGAGGGGATGCTGTGCATCATGCTGATATTGTTGATACTACTAACCTAGAATCAGGTTTGAAGCAGATCTTTGGTGCCATGGAGAGGTTCACTGACACCACTGCTCGCTTATATGAAGAACTTTGCCAACAAATTAAGCAAGAGGACCATGTTTTGGGAGAATCCAACAAAAATAACTAGCTTCGTACCCCTTGTGGATTCGATGAATTTTGTAGGATTGTATGATGTTATCTCAATTTTCGGAACCTAATCTTTTTGTACACAGGATCTCATAAATTTTGTTCGAAGGAAAACATTTGTTCACTTGATCCGGTAGTTGTTAATAATGAAATTCCGATGGCAAAACGAGTTGAACTTAAGTGTCAACTCTTTTAGTTTGTCTTAACCTATTGAGAAATTGTTTTTCACATCCCACATTTTTACTTAGAGACCCTATTTCATTTTTTATATTTTTTCCAAAAATATTCATCACTTTTAGATGTATGTAGGGGTCTGAAATTTAGTTTCTAGGATTTACTACGATGCAGAAACGAAATTTAGAAAGTCTTCTTAGAAAGCCATGAAAGGTCAAGCTTTAGTTTCTGAATTACACTTGAGAATCCTGAAACTTTAGACACTGTTCCTTTGTATTTTGTTGAACTCGAGTATTTTATTTTTCTTGTTCTGTTCTTCATTTCTAGGGTACAAGCATGATAACTTTTTTGGAACTATGCACAGCCTGTAAGGAAACACTTCAGGAAGGAAGATAATTCTAAAGAGATACTGAAAAGAGTGAAGCTGAGCCTTGTTTTAAATTTAAAATACTTCATACAATTTTGACATACTAAAATTTATTCTAGTTTTAGGGCTTACAGACTCACCAAGTAGTTTGCTGATTGAAGACTTCAAAATTGATTTTTTATGGAAAGTATTTTAGAATGTTATTTTTCAGTTGTGTTTTTAGATTTTTTTTTGCAAGGATGGTTTTTAGAATTTGTTTTGCCTTTATATCATTCGATTTTTTACTCTCTTTTTTTCTAAATTTTAGTATAATTATAGTTAAAAAATGGTTTCATTTTATATATTAAAAATTTAAATTTGAATTGATTTAAAAAAAAGAAATTTGAAATAGTTAAGAGAAAGGAATGTTTTTTGGGAACAAAAAGTAATAATTGAAACTGATTTGAAACAGAAATTTCAAAAGAGGTTTTAAATTAATAAAAAAGAAATTTGAGGAGGCGGGGTGAGGGGAAGAGATAAAGAATTCTCAAAAGAAAAAAAAAGTAATAATCCAATTTATTAAGTATAAAATCAAATATTATGAAAAGGATAATAATAATAAATAAAATCTAATTAATATGTATTGATAATATCAAAATTTTTGTCTATATTATTTAATATTATTAATTCATAATATTTATATCTAAAGACTTCTAAAATTACTCTTAACTAATAGAGGAAAAAGCTAGTGTTGCAAAACTTTTTTTTGATAATTATGTAAGTAAAATTATTAATTATAATAATAATTATTAAAACAATATATAAAATTATTCTTAATTAACTAATAGTGAAAAAAACTAGTATATGCATAACTTTTGTATTAAATTCTATATAAGTAAAGTGTTTTCACTTGTTTAATTCTCTGAAGTCTTTAAAAATCATATTTCATAATCTTAACCCAACAGGATGATAATAATTTTGCATGAAGACTCGAAAAAATTAAATATATTTTATACAATAATAAATTCAGTTTTATAAAAAGAAAATCGTAAGTGTATGCACAACAATATGTTGTGATAGTCTTGTAGATCAAATTAACATGTCTCAATGAATATAAAAATTATGAATTGAATTAAACTAAGTATTATTCTAAAACTTTGTTTAATATAACATCAGCAGATTATCATGTTGTAAAATTGATTAAAAATTATCACTCTAACATGTTTCTGAAAAATTAAAGGAAAAAACAGATCACCTTACTCTATAGATTAAGTCAGTTAAATTTAAATGAATTAGTTCTTACACTTGAACGAAATTAACTCTTGTTTAACTATAGCCTAATCCTAGTTGGCGATCTTAAAATTTCATCAAGGATAAAACATCCCAACGCAAAGCAATAGAAAATGAATGGAGTTAGGATGTATTGTATGGGACGTGATGATTTCATGTACTTAAAAAAAAAAAAAAAAAAAAAAAAGAATTGTTT
>Ga0099824_1009530_pt1 | contig 11914 bp, 7 predicted proteins | sample SiratrowhiteBW_FD_76837 | JGI IMG/M metagenome (GOLD analysis project Ga0099824, IMG submission 76837) | Root nodule microbial communities of legume samples collected from California, USA - Siratro white BW | ecosystem: Host-associated > Plants > Roots > Nodule | place: USA: California... | reverse complement strand
GTTATTCAAAATCTTTCAATTAATCCTTCATAGAAGCATTAGGTAACCAATTTATGATGTTTATTAGCAATTAGTAGGTGATATTGATGATTAGAGTAGTTGATTTGGGATTTGGGGGGCTGTTGACGACGAATTTGAGGATTTTCCGATCTGCTGGGTTGAGAACTTGATGGAGTCGTTCGATTTGTATTTTTTTTTTTAAATGAGAACCGGATGCACCCCCATCCGGTTCACAATTTCAAAAAACGAAAGAGAGGGTATTTACGTAATTTCATGAAGGACAGTCGTGGAAAAAAAAATTATATGAGGGTGCAGGAAGAGGGTATGGGAGTGGAGGAAGAATTTGTCTTAAAAATGTTGCTTTTAAAACTTGGGCTTTTATAAGTCAACTTAAATTGGGTCACTTATTTCAGTATTGAGGCCATTTCTTTCTGCACCTCTTTAAAGATTGTTAACAGACCAAAATGTCCTCCATATTGCTGTCACCCTTTATCGCCGCAACTTCCTTGCAGTTGCCATCACTATCACCTCTGTCTATGTGTTGCATCATAGATGGATTTAATAAATAAAATATGATAGATTGTAAAATTCGAAAGTTATTTTTTTTATTTCAAAATATATAATTTAAAAGTTATTGGTACAATTTGAAAATTATTTTGATGTATAATATTTTTTTAAATTTTATAATCCAAAAGAAATAGCAGATCATACATTTTAGAAGTCAAAATATACTTATAGATTTTACAATTTGAAAAACACTATCGAATTACATAATAAAAAAAAACTTTTTCTTATAAAAAATGATTTATAGGTTTTACAATCTAAAAACTTTTTTTTTATGTAAAAAAGACTTCTAAATTAAATAATTTAAAAATAAAAAATGTTTTGAGACTACATAGTCGGAAAGTTAAAAGTGACTTTCAAAATGAAAATTTTTTTAAGCTTTATTTTCATGAAAAGAATGATTTCCACGTTATATAATTTGAAAATAAAAAATAACTTTCGAATTTCACGATTCATAAGACAATAAAACTTATAGAGTACATGTATTATTAAACTCGAAAACATTTTTAATCTAGGACTTATTTTTTATGCCAAAAATTAATTTCTAGATTACACAGTTTAAAAGTATTTTTTTAAAGATAAAATGAGGATTTTTATATTTATAGAGGTGCAAAATGAAAATAATGGGTTGAAAAATAAAAAATTCCCAATATTGGATTATTTTTTGAAGCCTTCCTGCCACACGGCTTCAATGTTTCTTTTTCCCTTGAACTTGGTCATACCAAATAATAGATTACCTTGAATCCAAAACTGTTTTTTTAAATAGTTTTTTTACAATGGATTAATTTAGTTATGAATTTAATAAATTAATTTGAATAATTTAAATTTTGACAATTTGATGTTCGTGATTTTTTAAATTGCCATTTCTCTTATTGTTCTTTTATAATATATGACAGCGTGTCACTTTATTAATCTAATAAATTAAAAATATATGATTATTTTTTACAAATAAATTATTATCATTATTTACTCCAAAATATATAAAAGGAAAGTTTATTTAGCCTCCCACCTTATTAATCTTACAATCAATATAGGGACATGAATTATGAGAGCCTATTGATCGTGCATTTTTTTGAAAATAAAATACTATTATTTTTAAAAATACTCGAAGTTATGATAGTTTATTGACGTCGATTTAATTAAAATCTACTTATTCACGAACTTCCTAAAAATACGTGATTATGCGTCTTTTTATAGTATTAAAGATATTCAAAAGCAAAAATAAAATTGTCTAATTAGAATAACTTTTTCATAATTTATTTTCATTACATATATTGAAATTGAGTTCATTTTTGAAAATAAAGTCTCGTGTATGAACAAAAATATAAATAATAAAAATACCTCACTAAAGGTAGTTAATAAAAATTTTCCAACTAAGATTATTTATCGAAATGAATTAACTGATACTTCATAAAAAAAAATATGGTTATAGAACATATTGGGTTATTAGGATCTAATCTTACTATAATTAACTTATGACATATTACTTATCAAACATGTCTTCATAATCACATTTGGATAGCTAAAAGTATAACAAATAATTCAATTATACATTTTATCACTTACACAAACTTATTCATTTTACTTATATCTCATCAACACAAAATAATATTTCACTCCAAAATTCATTGAAAATTTGACTATAAATTAATTCATAAACATGTTTACAAATTTTTAAATAAATTAAAAAGTGTAAAAAACAAAACAAAAACGAATCATCAGCTCTAATATCATATAATTTGGTGAGAAAATCGATGGGAGAAATATAGGGGGACAAACAAGAATGAGAACAAGAGCCAACACATAAGGAATGATACCACCTTCAACCTAAAATCTTAAGACTTTAGGTTTGTAGGTCTTCTTTATTATATGTTGCTTAACTTTCTCATTTCTATTCAATGTATGACTTAAACTTACACTTAAATACCTAACAATCTATTTATAGAAATATATTAAATTCAAGTTTTTTTAGAAATCCATCTAAATAAACCAAAATTTGTTAGTGAAATTTGACTATAAACTTTTCTATCAAAATTATAGACTAAGGAGTTTATACATACATTTTATTAAAACTCAACATCTCCTTAAAATTCAATCTTATTCAATTCCATTAGAATCAAAACAATTTTTTCTTTCTAAATGAACCAAAACAGGTTCTCTTTAAGTTCAAAATACTTTGTTCTAAACACTACTCAATGTATACTACTTTAAATTCAATTAGGTTTAAACATCCTGTTAGAAATCTCACATCAACTAGAGATGATGTCTTTCAATAGTTTATAGATAGATACAAATCTCACATTATAAGTTCGTTTTGTAAGGTTGAATTAGGCTTAAAGTCCACTTACAATATGGTATTAGCGAAGTTTATTGGACCTATCGGGTCGTTATTGAATCACCCTTACATATAAGTTTCACACTACTCGAGTTGGACGAATTCTTCCTTCACCCCTGTACCCTCTTCCTGCACCTCCATACTTACTGTTAAAAGACAACTATGTCCTTAACTAAAAAGTGCAAAGACAAAAATACCCTCCATCCTCTTCACTCTTATATCTGGTTCATAGCTCGTCTGTTTCATTTCTTTCTCCCAAATCTTCAATTAAACCTTCAAACAAACCGTAGGTAACCAACTTTTGATGTTTATTAGCAATTAGTAAGTTGTATTGTTGATTAGATTAGTTAATTTGGTGTTTTGGAAATTGTCGATGGCGAACGAGAAATTTTTCCAATCTGGCAACATGACAACCAGATGAGCTTCATTCGGTTCTCATTTTGTTTTGAAAATAACAACCGGATGACATGCTCATCCGATTTATATTTTTTCCAAATCTGAACTGGATGGGAGTGCCTTCCGGTTGTCATTCTTTTTGTAAATGACAACCGGATGACATGCTCATCCGGTTCACGTTTTTTCAATTTTTTTAAATTAACAGTAACTTTGTGCACTGTGACACATATGGTTAGAAAAATGTAACTTTGTCCACTATTAAACTATTCACCTTCTTCTGTAGCTTACCTAATTTTTTTAAAACTTAATACAATTAAAATATAACTTTGTTATATGTGTTGTCACCTATCACCACCCAATTAAAATGTACTTAAAATTAAAAAAAAGAAAGAAATGAAGAGTCTTTTTTTTGTCGCTGTATGTTTACTCCTACTTCCAATTTTAAATGAATAGTCTCTTCTGCTACATTAGAGTCTATTTGTTTAATGAAGAGCCAAAGGAGAGTCTCCCCTGCATTTTAGGTGCATTAGAGTCTATTTGTTTAATGAAGAGCCAAAGGAGAGTCTCCGTTGCATTTTAGGAAGAGTCTCTAGTTGTGCAGGTTCACTCTTCTTTATTAGGTTTCATTTCAAATTCAATTAAAATAAAACTAAATTAATTTAATTAAGGCAAATGAAGAGCTAAAAAATACAATCTTCTTCCCCAACCAAGGATTAGATACCTTCCTCTGAACATATAATGAAGAGCCAAAGAATACAATCTTCTTCCTCAACCAAGGGATCAGATACCTTCCTCTGAACATATAATGAAGAGCTAAAGAATACAATCTTCTTCCCCAACCAAGGAATCAGATACCTTCCTCTAAACATATATGTAACATAGCATTCCAACAACTTAAAAAAAATAAAAAAATGAGATTTGAGAACCAGACGGAGTGGCGTCCGGTTCACAACTTACACATCGGATGACACCCCTATCCAGTTCATCCTGTTATCATTTTTTTTAAATTTGAGAACCGGACAGCCAACCATCTGGTTCTCAAATTTAAAAAAAAAAAACAAAAAATGAGAACGGAATGGCTGGCTGTGGGATTCTCAAATTTTAAAGAATGTTGGGGCTCTTTAATAAAGCACGGACAATTTGGTAATTTCCACAAGGTCACTCTTGGAATTAAAATTTGTTATGGAGGTGTAGGAAGAGAGTATTAGGGTGGAGGAAGAATTCGTCCTCGAGTTGGGTTGGAGATTTCAATCGACTAGAGATGAAATATATTTTAATAATTTATAAATGAATATATAGTTTATAAATAGATGCAAACCTCACCTTACAAGTTAGGCTTAATAATTTAATACCAAAACCAACTGTTACAATATAATAAAAATCAATTCATGAAAAATTAGAATAATTTAGTTTAAATAAACTCATCTAGAATCCCACAAACTTTAACGATTTATCAAAGTCCAGGAGGTTCATCAATTTTCCACCTTATGATTAAAACTCTAACAATTTCCAGAGAAGCATTAATATACTCTCATCAAATCAAATTTAAAGTACTTGTCTCTAATTTCAAATGAACAATACATTTAGAAAGATCTATTCTAATGTTTTTATCCAAATCAACATATATTCTTAATATTTCTAATTCTCTTCCAATAAAGTAAACTGAGTTAATCATTTACTTTTTTTGCTCTTTAAAGAATTAATTCGAAGAATTAGAAAGACCAGAGAAGTCCTAACTTGTTTTTCAAAATATATGTACAAACCAAATATATCATTATCAACCTAAAACAATAAAGATACATTTTTCTTATTTAGATTACAAATATAGTTCACCAAACCTCACACGCAAGTAATAAAAAAAGAAATATTACTTAAAACTAAAATATAATATGGTCATATTATCCTATAGCCTACCATATTATGAAATGGGTCTTTACAACTATAAAGAATAAAAAAAGAAAATTTGGATTATATATATATATATTATATTCTTGTTCTTTAATTAAGTCTGCGACAATATTTAATGAAACATTTTATATATAAATATAAGAAATAAAACTTCAATTACAATATTATATTTCACATAAGTGTTGTGAATGAAAATTTTAGATATGATGAAACTGTGAAATGTTCCGTCTACGCGTTTTACATTATTTTCTATTGCCTATGAGGTTGTAGATATATATGTGTAGTCAAAGCTTAATCTATAGTAGTGTAGGTACATAAATTTTAAAAGGACTTGGTATTTACTATGTCATTTACACTATCATCAACAATTGTTCCTCGGTTTATATGAATGTTGCACTTGGTAGCTTTAGGTATCTGAATTTTTAGGTGTTATGTGCTTACGTGATTGCTAAATATGTTCTAATAACTGTAGAGTTCAAATTCTGAGGGGTGTACGACACTATTACTAATGAAGTACAACAAAACAAATTGCTCAACACATTGCATAATTGACGCTTTTATTGGATGAGATGTGTTGAAGTTTGTAACAAGTAAACCAGCGAGAAAAATAAGAGAAATAAAATACAAAAATGTTGTATTTTTTGGTATGAAAAACAAACATGAGATCAAAATGCATGAGCAACAAATTCTGTATTCAACGTGGAAAATAATAAAATATCTATTAATACCAATATCTCTATATTAACAATGTTTGAATAACTGTAGAGTTTGATACTCAATTATTCTGAATATCTTTTTTTTATAAATTTATGTTTGAATTAAGTCATTTGAAATGTGTAAAACATCAATAAGAATTTGATAATAATTCGCTTTGTTCTCGATCTAACAATATTCTAAAAGTAGTAGAACATACTATTATGTTTCATAATTTTAAACTTCGTAAGAGAGACATGGCTAAGTTTAAAAAATTTATAAAAGTAAAAGATGGAATCACTTTAAATATTTTTAATAATCCCTCGTATTCTATTGCATCAAAGTTTATGTAGGTTTCATCATTATTTAAGTTAAGAAAAGAAATGGTATGCCAAATATTATTAATAGGTTAATTACTAATTATGTTTCTATATTAATAATAAAATTTCAAAGAATAGAATTCAAAAGATGCGGTGAAAATAAGATGATGTTGTAAATTTTAAATCCATGAAAAGATAAAATAAGAAGAATAGAAGTCGAAACTTAACATAAAAATATGAATTATTTTTCACTTTACTATAAAAATTATGTACAATTTAAGAAATTGAAATAGAGAGTGAGAACCTATTCTATAATCTTTATTTTTTTCATCTCAAATAATAATAGTTTTTATCTTATTTTTCCTAAAACAATGAGTGGCTAAGAAGAATTGTTACAATTAGCATTGACGAAGTGAAAGCTATAGGAATGGAGTTGAAAGGTGGGTGATTTGATTTAATTGATCATAAGTTATGTTATGAGAATTATTTTTTTACGTGCAAACTCACAACTCTCTAAGGATTGGAGAGTCTTAAGAACTGAGTCATATACCCTACAAACTTCTAGGGCTGCTGTAAATTCTTTAGGGCTATTACATACACATGCAGTGTATTGGCTCTTTTTTTTATGTTCTTCCTATTTATAATATTTACTGTTTATTTGACTTTGATTCAGTCTTTTGACTCATACATAAGAAATTATTAACAGGCAAAATGAGGTTTCATTACCCTAACTTCATGTTCATTGCCTAGCTACTCCAATTGGTCGCACTTTAGGTTTTAGCATTAAGACCAAATTTTTTTCTTCAGTCTTGTCAGTAGGTAATTGGTTGTATCAAATTTGAGAGAAAGAGAAAATTAATTTAATTCATTTTTGCTGCTTCATATTATAAAAGAAGGATTAAAATTAAAAGAATGATTAAATTTACTTATATTATTGTTTAATTAGTTATTCTAGCAGTATGATTGAGCAGAGGTACGTGGAAAATGTCTTAATCATAAAATCTTAAAATAATTGTTATCTCTAACAAATAATTGATGATGATGATGATGCTATTGTTGGTGTCCATTGTTGTCTATTTGCGGTTGGAAGGTTGATGGACTCTGGTTATTAGCCCATTATTAACTTATTTGTCAAAGAACACTAAAATTCTCAAAAAGGAATCTATAACTGTTTCTTTAAACCATTATTATTTGCTGCACAGTTATTTTTCTTATTACAATACTCTTTCCTTGCTTAAATAATATTTCACTTATAATTATCAAGGGTATTATTTTATTTCACCATGTTTACACTTTTAAATAAGATTTTATGAAGTATTAGATATTTAAAATTAATAATCAAGTTAATTAGTTATATACACATATATAGTTTAATTACTTATTTATTAAATTTTAATATTTTTAGGCTTGATTACAGTTTTTGTTTGCCAAATTTGAATTATGTATAATTTTAGTCATGCAAAATCTGATTAAATACTTTTATTTCTTAATATATTTTCCATCCAAATTTCTATTAAAGTGTTTATGACGCATTTGAGATATGAAATAATTTAGAAAGCTTAAAAGTAAGAAATTTTTTGAATTTTTGATAGAGAAAACTGAATGAATTATGAAATATGAGATTAGAGTTTGAAAACAAAGTTTTGCTATTTTTTTTTATACTTTTGGTTTAAGTTTTATTTTTGGGGTAAGCAAACATTTCATTAAAAGAAAATGATAAGCATAAGCTGTACAAGAATTTAACCATAATTTTGGTTAAGTATCCCATTTCAGTTGACAAATCTTGAACGTACGATAATTCACTTTATAAATATTTTAAGTAAAAAAAAAAAGAGAATAAAAGAGTTTCAAGTGGAGGAAAACTGTCAGGGACTAACTTTGCTTAATTAAAGACTATAATCTCTAAAAAGAAAAATTTGGTGGGCCAAAATTATCCTGTCAAATTTGTAAGAGTAGGATTAAAGATAATAAAACTTATATATAGCATATTTAAAAAATAATTATATAATTTAGAATGTTAATTATGACAATGTATTATTATTATTATTATTTATTTAAACTGAACTCTGTTTTGAAAAGTCTTGGTAGGAGAAAAGAAAATAGAAAAAAATGAAAAAAAATTATATATTTTCTATTATTTGATGTAAAAGAAAGACAGAAAAGAGAAAAAAAAAAGTGTTAATTTCTCACCACTTTTATTGGTTGAATAGAAAAATAAAATCAGAGATACTGTATCTTTTTCTTAAAAGATAAGGTTGTCAATGGAACAAGAAATCAGAGCAGAAAGAGTAAAATATCTGGGGTATTATTAGAACGATAGAAGATATCTTATATATAAATGTTCTGTGTTTATCTCAATTTTTTTCTTTCACATTACATTCTATTTTGTTCTTTCTGGTTCTGCTGCATCTCTCTCTCTCTTTTCAAAACAAACCATACTCATACAGAATACTTTATTTTATGTTCTTGGTGAATAAGAGTATATTAATTTTATTGGCAGAAAGCAATTCATATGGCTTAATAATTAGTTTCCAAGAGATGTGAACTGTATTACAGTTTGGAATGGAATTATGGTGCAGAATAATGATTTCACTGTAATTTATGACATGCTTGTGGCTCTAGCCTTTAGGCATGTGCAGTGTAGCAGTATTTGTATGATATCAGCAACACCATTTCTCTATACGTGGATGCAACCCATTAACCCAATATAGCAATTTTAAAAGGAATATTTATGCAATGCAGAGAGAAAAAAGAGTTCTCTGTGATGAGCCCCACTCATCTGATGTTAGAAAGTTTAGTTCAACGAGTTGTCAATCACAAACATTGAATCTGTGGGCCACTGCAGGATATAGCCCCTCTGCTATTTTCAGAAAAGACAACGTAAGTTACAACATCTATATTTGCAATTGTGTCAGATGAACAGGATAATAAACCTTACATCACATGAACCATTTAATGCAATACTCATCCAACACACAAAGCAAAAATTGCATCAGTTATTCAACACTTTCCCTGCTTATAGATCACTTATTGGGTCTTCACCACTTGGAATCAAGTGCAAAAATGGAAAGAAAACGATTTCATAATCTAAGATAAGGCCTCAAAGTGGGAAGCAGTTAATGACCTTTCTAACTCTCTCTTCATCAGATGTTGGAATTACTATTTGCATAAAAAAAAAGTACTTGCTTTTAAACTCGAATGCAGGGTCACGTAGTGTCCAACAGTATATTCTATCCTTATATTCTTCCTTGTTGGCTATAGATGAGAATCAAAGTGAAAAACTTTCGCTACTGATTGATCAATGACATTAACTTCTCGGCCTAAAAAGGGAAAATGTACTGAGACACAAAAGGGAGAGAGAGATTGGAAGTGAAGTTGAAAAGTTGAAATTGATCACTGAAGTACGTGATGTACTTGTTACATATTTATTCATCACAAGGACTTGGAACATTGGAGAAAAAATGAAATGAAACAAAACAAGGTAAAAGCCTCATCATCCAACCATATAAAAAACTTGGTCATCGGAGAGGGCTCTATATATCTGTGTGCTATTTTTTTTCTTCTGGTGTTTGTGCTTTTTACAAGATACTGTTATTTTTGTTTATACAACAACAAATTCCTGAGACTAAAATGAAAGATAGCGGCACTAGCTAGGGGTCATGTCATGATGTCATGTGCTTTTATTTTAGCAATTTAGAACTGAGAAATGCATCTTCTATGACAAGCAGTAGTGCGCTGTTTCTTTTGCTTAGTCTCATTTTTCCAAACTTTGCCAATATCTTGAGCAATTTTCAAAGCATCAGAAGAAGCACCAGAGAGCCCTCTCTTTGTGAAACCAACAGCATAAAGTCCAGCATTTCCCTTCCAACCATGAGGGAATGGCATCTTGGGGTATCCATTCTTTGAGAAAAATTCGCCTTCCTGCACATAACAAAACCCAAACAACATTAATTCACTGCTCCACATGTATATAAAAATTTTCTATTAAACTTATGAAAAAAGAAGCTTCTAAAACAGCTCGCCCCGTCCCTCAAAAGTTAAAAAAGGACAAAACCAAGCTGCCCCAAAAGGCTTTCTGAACTGACAAGCTTTCTGTGATGAAAATATTAGAAAAAAAAAGAAAACTTTTTCAACTTTTAAAAAAGATCTAGAACATATTCTGACCTGAAGCCAATAAGGAACGTTACTGCGGTAACCGGTTGCAAGCACCACTGCATCAACATCAAGCTTTTCACCAGTGACAAGCTCAACTTCTCGATTATTGAACCTCTTGACTCCTGGCACCACTTTTATATCACCGGATCTAATCTTCGCCAAGGCACCAAGATCCAAAACCGGGGTCTTCCCCTTTGTGTTCTTCAGCTCCAAAGGACCCGTTGCAGGCCTTTTGAGCCCCAACTTCTCCACGTTCCCCAACACAAACCATGCCAAGATCAAGATAATCTTGTCAACAAGCCAGAGGGGCAGCCATTGCAGCATCATAACCGCAAATTCAAACGTTGATTTCCCAAATATTTCTCTAGGCAACACGTGAACCTATACAAAAAAAACAGAACACCCCTGTTAGATTCCATCCTCAAAACATGTTCTTTTTTACACTGACAGTTAGCATGAGAATTGAACTTACCGAGCTGCGAACAACCATGGAAGGAGAAGCATGGTGGTTGCTGAGATCAAGAGAGAGTTCCATGCCGGAATTACCACAGCCAACAACAAGCACCTTTTTTCCCCTGAAGCTTTCCCCTGACTTGTAATCACAAGCATGGATGACCTCACCCTTGAACTCACTCAGCCCTTCAATCTCCGGCATCACACACTCAGCATTCTCCCCAGTGGCCACCACGAGCCACCTGCAAATGTACTCCATCTCGTTGCGTGTGGCGCCACTCGAGGAAACGCTCTTCACCCGCCACAGTCCGCTTGTCTCGTCGTACCTCGCGGACTGAACACACTCGTTGAACTGAGGGTTGATCTCGAAGTGCCTGGCGTAGGACTCCAGGTACTCTATGAACTGGTTCTTGGTGGGGTATTCGGGGAAGTCTTCAGGGAAAGGGAGCTTGGGGAGCTGGCAGAATTGCTTGGGGAGGTGAAGTTTGAGTCTGTCATAGGTGCGTTTCTGCCACAGAGAGGCTATGCAATCTGCACGTTCCAGAACGACAAAGGGCACCCCTTGTTCTCTAAGACATGCTGCAGTGGCAAGCCCTGAAGGACCTGCCCCTACGATTACAGGGCCATTCACCCAAATGCAACGACGAGAGAAGAAGTCTTCGTGGTCTACTAGGCGAAACAAGTTCTCCATTTTTCTGCTGTTTGGATTGTTTGTGTTGTGTTTGTGTTTGTGTTGTGTTGTGAGTATTGAAAGTGGTTTGGTTTTGCTTGTTTGAAGAAGCTTGAAACAGAGAAGGTTAAGTTGGGTTTAGAAATGAAGTGAAATGAGAATGAGTTTTGGAATGAATGAAGAATGAGGAGAGGTTGTGGAGCTTAAATAGGGGATTTGGCATGATAGGTGCATGTGATGGAGTGAGGGCGTTAATGCTCTTTCTCCTCTCTTCTGCATTATAATATTATTACGTTATTTTAAAATATTCAAAAAGGCATATTTTAGTTTAGACCACTTTTTTTTTTTTTTTTTTTACTTTGTTTTTTAAATTTTTATTTTTTAAAATTTTTTTTTTTTTTTAAATTTTTTTTAGGGACT
>Ga0099824_1009529_pt1 | contig 11917 bp, 8 predicted proteins | sample SiratrowhiteBW_FD_76837 | JGI IMG/M metagenome (GOLD analysis project Ga0099824, IMG submission 76837) | Root nodule microbial communities of legume samples collected from California, USA - Siratro white BW | ecosystem: Host-associated > Plants > Roots > Nodule | place: USA: California... | reverse complement strand
GGCATTTTGTTTTTTTTCTTATTTCTTAAATAATAAAAAATTCATCATATTTCATCTTCCATACATTAGTCTCTGTATTTTGTGCTCCCAAAACCACTCCAAAACAGTCCCAAAACGACTTCCTCCGACACCGCCATTTTTCCGCACCACCAACAACCACCATTTTACCTCCAAAAATAGCCATCATGTAGTCCCTTTAATCCCAACAAGATGCACCCAAAACAACAACCAAACAATACCCAAAACAGCACCATTTTTCCCCAAAAATAGTACCAGTTTTATCTCCAAAACGACACCACTTTACCTTCAAAACAGCACTGAAACAACTATGAAAACGCCATAAAAACGGTGCAAAAAAAAAAAAAACGCCCCGTTGCGCCACCTCCGTCGACGGCATTCATCGTCGTTGCCTGCCACCTGTCGCCGCCGCTTGCACCATGCCCCTCGCCGCCGCCGCCTTCATGTCTCCACAGCATGTGCCCTCAAACCCTAATGAGTTTCTGGTTAGTGGGGGTGCTCTCTGCACCCCACCTGTTGGAGCTTGCACAACACGTTTTTGCAATTCCCAAAATGCCCCTAGCCACTAGTTGGATTTCTGATTAGCGGATCTACTTCCTGCACCCCCATTGATTAAGTTTTGCACCCATACACCTCTTAATTACCAAAATGCCCTTAACCGAAGATTGAGTTTCTTATTGGTAGTGTTACTTCCTGCACCCCCATTAATTAAGTTCCGCACCCACACTCTCCACAATTACCAAAATGCCCTTAACCCAAGATTGAGTTTCTTATTGGTGGGGTTACTTCCTGCACCTCCATTAATTAAGTTCCGCACCCACACTCTCTACAATTACCAAAATGCCCTTAACCCAAGTTGAGTTTCATTGAGTCATGTTCCATTTTTGCATGCATGATTTCATTAAAATTAAAATGTCAATTCTATGTTGCATATAACTGTCGCATATTATTTTTCAACACTAAATTTGATATATACCCCAATCCTTAAAGCCCAGGCTTTAAACCTAGCACCGTTCCTCAAAGCCCAGGCTTTAAACCTGGCACCGTTCCTCAAAGCCCAGGCTTTAAACCTGGCACCGTTCCTCAAAGCCCAGGCTTTAAACCTGACACTGCTCCTCAAAGCCCAGGCTTTAAACCTGACATTGTATCTCAAAAGCCCAGGCTTTAAACCTGGCACTGACACCATTGAATTACCTTATTTTCAAACATAAACTTTCAAAAATTCTAAAATATCAAACCGATTAACAATTTTATCAACAAAGAAGTACGTAACCCTGATTCTCCATCCCTGATGAAGATACGTAGGAGCAAGGTCAAACCTTGTCGGGCTCCCTAAAACCAAAAAAAATATTTTGTTTGTGTTTATCTTAATATCTTTCTTGGGAAAATAAGTGTTTTAAAAAATACACTCAGACTACTTATTTAATTAAAGGTACCGTCTTAGGACGGGCATTGTGGGGGTGCTAACACCTTCCCTACACGTAACCGACTCCCGGACTCGAAATCCGTTTTTGCAAACTTGCCTTATCTTGTTTTTGGTTTTCCATAGTTTTTCCTAATAAACTATGGTGGCGACTTCTCTGTTTTGAAAATTAAAATAAATTATTTTTGTTCGCCGTCCCCGTTGTGACCCCGATTGTGACACACCATAATATGTAAAAGTAAATTATAAGATCTAAGTAACTGCTCTCAATACAAATATTCTAAATTTCTCAATACAAATATTCTAAATTTCTAAGTTGATGAGAGTTAAATTTTACAAAAAGAATCAAAATTGTGCAAATAAAATACTCAAATAAAATAAAATGATAAGTAATTTTGACACTTATCAGTCAACGCTCCTTATATAAGTTTGAATAAGCTAATTCAAATAAGACTTACGAGCTAGTATATTAACTTGTCTTGCATGATTGTGTGCTTAATTGATAAAAAATAAGAAATTTTTTTATAGTTTTTTAATATAAAATTTGAGTATCTTACGAAAACAAAGATTTATTAACATAATAATTAAAAGTAAAACTTTACAATTAATTGTTTATTATTGAGTTATAAGTAAACGAGGAAGTATATAGTAAAAAAAATGCATGAAAGTAAATTATTAAAAAAAAATCTAACATTTATATTTGTATATATTTGACGTTGATCAAATAATACTAAAAAGTATTAATCATATAAAAAAACATAAACAATTTTAACAATAATAAAAGATAAAAATAAAAATAAAAATAATGCAAATCACGTTACTTAGGTAAGTCAACTTAGAATTTCCCCCATGCAAGTTATAAGTTATGCGATTTGTAAGTTATGCAATTTGTGCAAACTAACAAACTTAAACTCACTTGATACAATTTTACATTAATATGGACATGTTCTCATGACTTACGCTATATTGTTATTCTTAATTCATAATTACAAAATATATTTTCTACCATAACATTAAAAAAATCTCCAAAATATATTTCGAATTGCTTTATCTCATACAAGTGCTAGGGAAATTTGACAAAAAGAATAACCTCTTAGTTAATGTGTTCTGTTTATAAGATTATTGGGTGCATGTGGAAATTTTGGGGGAAGAAGAAACACTCCCAACCGAAGCGGAAGAATCTCATTCCAGACTCATTTTTTCTACACTTCCGTAATTTCTTCTTCCATCTCCAAACGCTCATCAGTAAAATAACTATTAAAAATAAAAAAAATAAGTAAATCTTACACATCTTAATAAATATAATATAAAAATGATATTTTAAATTATATAATTAAAAATATAATTTTTTACTTCAAATTGTTTAAAATATAAAGTTTTTTATTTTAAATTATATAAATATATTTTGAATTGTATAATCTAAAATAAAAAATTATATTTTGGAATTATATAATTTAAAATAAAAAAATTATATTATGAAAGGATATTTTCGATATTTAAAAGAAATATGGGAGGTGTAGAACGAACTCACGGAGGTGCAGGCAGAACGAACGCGTCCTCATTCCATGGACCTTAAGGCCCACCACCCTGGTCTCTCTTTTTTCTCCCTTCTCCTTTCTCCGTTCTCGCTGAAATCTCACATAACCCTTCCGAACTGCAACAAGTTAAGGTCGAAGTACTCAAAATCAATTAATTTAGTTATTTTATTTTTCAAATGGCTCATTCCATAATAAGAAAATGCGTAAAACCAGCGAGCCCCAACTTCATGGCGGCACTCTCGGTCCACCTTATTCGGCGGCGGCTGGCGACGGTAGCGGCGGCGGATGAGGAAGCAGCGCAGTCGTCATCATCGTCGTCGTTCACGTTCTCTTCGGAGGGGGACAAGGTGTACGTAAAGGGGCCATCGGGGAAGTGGAAGTCGTCGTCGTCGGTGACGATGCCGATGTCGTTCATGACTGGGTCGATCGTGGGAAAGCGGTTTTACAACGAGGTGAAGACTCGAGAAGCCGATGACGGGAACGGGTGGACGGTGATGCTCGATTACAGAACCCTAAAGACACCTTCCAAGAGACCCCTCAAGCTTCCCACTCTTCCTCTTGCCAAAGCCATTGCTGCTGAATGGGAATATCAGGTATGCTCTTCTAGGTGTTTGACATTTTTCAGCCATTTTTTGTCCTTTTTAAAAAACTTTTTGATAAACACTTACAGGAAACAAAATTAGAATATAAGGAAGTAAATTTATCTTAGTTTCTCGCATAAATTAAAATTAACATATAGTTTAATCTTTTGTAGAAATGATTTCGTCTGACTTCTCTGACTCTATTATACGATACGTAGGTTGGCTTTAAGTTATACAAGAAATTTAATTCATTTCATTTTCTTATTTTACTTTATATAAGTGCCACAGAAGGATATTCAAACAGAATCAAAATGTTTTGTGGGATGAGTGTTTGATTTATGTAGAGAGCCGTCTAGTGGGGAAAGAGGCTTGTTTCTTGTTGGTGTTGTTTTACGTCTTTTGGTGTTTGCATTGTACTCCTTGTTGGGTCTTGTATTGAATTTTAGTTAACAATTGCTTTGCCAAGGCACAATGCAAGTGCTTTTTGCAGTTTCCCGGTGACGATACAGTTAAGTGAGAAATAGATTCTATCATCTAACATGAACCTTGGTTTTGTTCAAATTTTTTATCTGAGCCTCTTTTCTGTGTGTCAAGAGAGATGGTAAGACCTGTTTATTGTCTGTAGGGGAAGAAAGAGGGAGTTAGAACAGAATTAAGACGTTGTTGTGAAGCTTTTAACATCAAGAGATTCATTTTCATAAAATTTAAATTTAATTTGGCTATGCCTTGCATGTTACAACATTGGGAAGGATTGATCAAGATTCTGTCGGTTTTACTTGATCATGACAATCTGTATTATCTCGTTCGAAGTAGAGGGTATTGCTATTTGAATAGTTGACAATTATTGGGCCGAGCTGGTAGCTAAACACAAACAATGACCATTTTTTTTAGGATATATATCTCATTTTTTTCAATTCAATGTTGGGTTATGGCTTCATTTGTCATAATTTTTGCACAACCCTGAATCTGATGGCTGCCTTTGTCATCATCAAACGGAATATGCTTTTTTCCCTTGAGCTTCCATGGAAGCTGTGAATTTTGTTTCATAGGTTTTTTAATTGTCCTCCAAAAAGGTTTATAATAATCAATTAGTGGGGTGATATAGCTCATGCCAGCCTTCCCTTCAAAATACTTGATGTACATTTGCATATTCTGTTTAGGTTGTTGATGCTGACGAGTGTCACTTAAATGTGAATTTTGTTTCATAGGTTTTTTAATTGTCCTCCAAAAAGGTTTATAATAATCAATTAGCGGGGTGATATAGCTCATGCCAGCCTTCCCTTCAAAATACTTGATGTACATTTGCATATTCTGTTTAGGTTGTTGATGCTGAGGAGTGTCACTTAAATTGGACTGCTAATGAAGTGATTTATTGCAGCTAAAGGATGGCATAAGACCCTTCACAATGCCTCTTATGAGACTTGCTTGCACTGCCCTGGAAAGAGTTCCCCTCACAAGGAGCAAAATTATTGAGAATTTGATGAAGAAATTTAATCAAGATTTAGTATTTTGTCGTGCACCTGATGACAATGAACTGACAAGCTATGTGCATGGTATGGTATTAGTTTATAACTTGATATATCTTAACATGTCTGATCCCCAGGTAAAAGAGTTATGATTGCTTGACGTAAATACATGCTTAGATACATCAGAATTTGGTGAGTTGAAGTTGTTATCTTAAAAATTATGCTGTAAAAGGCATTTTTGTTGTGCTCCTTTAATTGATGGTTTTTGGGGTGGAGATTTGTTTGTTGCAACTATTTCAACTTTATAGCTTAAGCTGACGCAGTTATAACGAAAATAGATAACAGTGATAGTTTACACCTCAAGCACGAATTTCAAGTCTAAATGAAGATTTCTTTTCCATTTTCTTGTTGGGTTGGTATTATTTTATTGATATACTTGTGGCAAGTTGAATTCACGTTTCCTTTGCCTGTGAAAGCTGTTCAGTGACATTAAGAAGTCTTAACCTGCTAGAATGATGTTTTTTCTTACATGCAACATCTTATGAATCAAAGTTATTTAGATCAAGAAGTGTCTCATTGTTTTTGCGTTAGATGTATGGATTTGAATTTGAATTCAACCTTTGCAGATCGTCAGGTGGAGAAAATTGATCCATTGCTTCACTGGGTGGAGACAGAATTTGGCTTTAAGCCTGTTGTTTACTCCAGCTTTTTTGGTGGAAAGCAAGAAGATGGTCTTGTAACGGCTATTGAGAACCTTCTAAAGAAAACTGATGATTGCGAATTGGCAACAATTGATGCTATTGCAGCATCAGCACATTCATTAATTATTGCCATTGGAATGGTGCACGGGAAATTGCAGATCGAGGAAGCTATTGAACTTATTAGACTTGAAGAAGATTCTCAGGTACGTACGTATATGACCATCTCTATAATCTATAATCCGAATCATAAACTTCTCTCTCTTTATAATGTGGTGCTTAAATAATGAAGTACATGACATAATCTTGACATGATCTGTAAAATAAATTCTCTGTTCAGGTGGACAGGTGGGGCCTCGTTGAAGGTGGGCATGATGTGGATATTGCTGATCTAAGAGTGCAGATTTCATCAGCAAGTGTATTTCTTGGTTTGTCAAGAAGCATATAGGTTTTTAACTTGCTTTCATGTTATGTTACCATCCTAAGAACTAGCTATCAGGCTAGACTAGAACAGGAAACCCTGGTGTTGTAATGTCCAGATCTTTCCAGAGGCAATATTCTTTGGTAAGCATAAATTGTTTTTGTAGATGAGTTTTACAATGGTTAAAGTTTTGTCATGAGTTGAAAACATAGTTTTGCCAGGGCCTGATTGTCCTGGAATAACAGGTAAATGTATTTGTACAATTGGAATAAATACGTGCAACTTTTATGATTCTATATTTGTATTGATTTTCATTATTCACTCAGCCTATTTAACTCTCCGTTGTTCTCTTGATCACAAAAATTGCGGTTGAATGAAAATAGAATCTTTTACCTCTTTACTAATTGGTTGAAGAGTCGGTATTGTTCTGATAATCAAACTCACCGGAAGTCCTCATAATGCTTTGGAAGAGGATAAGTGGGGTGAAGGTTGCGGTTATTTTTATTCTGTGAATAGATCTTGCCACTAAGAGCTGAAGATTTATTAAATCTGAAGAAATAACCCTGAAGTTCTATTCAGTACAAGATATCTCATAAAAGGTATGATTGAACAAGCTTTTTTAAAAATTATTTTTAGAAAAAGAAAGAAGAATAAATTAGATGAGTTTTTCATCCAAAGTATCTTGACAGCAACTTTAACTATTGTGCATACTTAATTTGTAGAAGGTTCTTTTATATTTTTAAATTCTATATTTTTGACTTGAGTATTAGTTTATATAAAGAAGTTATTTTTTTTCTTTTCTTTTCAACTCCGGAAATGCATGTGAAAATTGTCCGAGTAAGTCTTGATTTTATCTTCTTTGGTTATAAATAAATACATTTTCAGTTATTTGAGTAACAAGTTTTTCTCACCATCTTGCATGAAGATTATGAATCCTCGTTTGCGTCATCAAATGGCCAGTAGATTTTTGGGTTTGTGGATGCAAATCTATATGTCATCGAATTTAAACGCAGAGGGCTCTAATGGCTACAATTGAAACGAATTTGAATTTTTCATGTGGTTATAGAAGCTGAAGAATGCATTTCCTGAAGTAAATGTCTACCTACAACAGTAAGTTTCGCTTACTACTAGTATCAATAGTATACTTGTGCCTTCTAAGGATCTTCCTGACAGCAGAGAACACAGAGTGGAGGCTGTTTGGTGATGTCACAGTTACAACATGCGGTGTCGCAGTCATTGTTGCACCCTGTAGAAACATCATTTGTCTATCTTGTAAGGATCTAGGAAATGTGCAAATTCTGTAATTGTGCCCCCTCATAATTTGGGCCAAACTATTACTGGTCATTACTAAATTAGCATGGGACAAAGTGGAGGTTTTACCTGTTATAGTCTCATATTGAGATGATTGGATAACCTGAGAAGTCCTAAGGATTGCAAGGCCAGTGCTACCTTTAACATGAATGCCATGCACAAAAGAAATCATGAAAACCATAAACCCAGCTACTGCCAACGATTTCATGACTGATGGTGATATCTTGGTATGAGATTAGCTCAATGCTAATGTGAAGTTTTTCTCAATATTATTATATATGTTATGCGACTAGCTCTGTTATCACTTATATCATTAAATCTCTTTCACATGTTCATACTTTTTGATAAGCCGTGATTAGATGTAATGATCATTCTAAAGTTGTGTTAATCGTGAGTACACATTTTCTGATTTTGATTGTATTTTCTACCATATTTAAACTGAAGACTCCTCATGACAATTCAATGAATCGAGCGTTTCAAATTCAGTGTATTTTTTAGTTTGGTAGTCCCTGATGTAATTTTGGTTTCAATAGGGCAGCCATGACCACCCAAATATCCACTCAACTACCATACTCCTAACATACAAGAATAAAAATCATGATTTTCGTTTTATACATTTTTGTTTGTCAAATCATGATTAGATACTAATAAATACTAATAAAAATTGAAACACGGATCAAATTTAACGAAATGCCCTAACGGATCCAACTCCAAACGCCGTACTGATACCTTGACCTAGAATTTAACACGATCGGAGAGAAGCAAAGGGTTCAAATTCCCTATACATTTACAAGCATAAAGTCACCTCAAGAGACAGTCATCTCAAAAGAAAACTTTGGAATTTTTATTTTAGGCAAAAGAAACAAGCGTGTCTCCCAATTTACAATGCAAAGTATCTTTTAGTTAAAAATCCAATATAGCTACAGCCAATTTATGAGACGGGGTTCTGTTTGCTATTAACATTTATTTCAGAAACACAGTCAATATAAACTAAAAACCCAAGTTTCACGAAAGGGGCTCAGGTTTTATTAAGAATGTAGCTAAATCATCCCCAACTTTAAAGAAAATACAAAATGCCAACATATAGGATCAAATGCAAACACCGTCATGCTTCTAATAGAATTTTAGGCTTTTGGCTGAAGCGACTTGATATGTGAGATTTGCTTTCCTGGGTTCAACCCCTTTGGACAAGCACGAGCACAGTTCAATATGGTGTGGCAACGATAAAGCTTGAATTCGTCATTAACGGCCTCCAATCTCTCTTTAGTGTATTCATCACGACTGTCGCTTATCCACCTGCAATAAACAATATCTCAGCTTTGAATAACCCAACTGCCAAGGTATCTCTATCTATACAGCCGATCAAAAAAATCTCTATCTACAACCGAGACACGGTGCAGTAGATCATATGCCATGGGTTTAATAAAAATGAAAGTATCTTCTAATGTGGAGATGAACTCATTCTTTCCTAATCCTGACCAAAAGGGACCTAAGGATCAACATATGCTCCTCTAATTAACTCACATAATTTACTACAACTGCATCACCATACGGACAGGAAAAGAAGTTGAAAGTTAATAATGCCTAATATAAAAGAAAGTTAACGAGGCAAGAAGAACAGTGAGTGTAACATAGTCATACCAAAAGAATAAGTCCAAAAACAGGTAGCATGTATGGAGAGGTATCAGCTATGTTGGTTAAAAGAGCCGCACTAAGAAATGCAGAGGTATTGCAGTTTCAAAAACAATTCGGATATCATTCATTTGTCACATTTTTACTAGAAAAACCATGAATCAACCAAAATAAGTCACATACACAGCAGGAAGGATTCTAATACTTCTAATAGATCCCCAAGCATTTAAAATAAAACTTAAAAAGAACCAAACAAATGATAATAAATAAATTCAGTGAGAGAGAAACGGGCAAACTATGCCCCATGTCTTGAAGATTCTATTTAGCATAAGTCAATGAAACATCATGCATATTTCATGGCAGGTGTATTATAATCCTTTCTCAACCCAAGCTTCAAATCAATACAGCAAAAACATAAGAACCAACCCAATAGTTAAGCATAAACCAACTGACAAAAAAAAAAAAAAAGAAAAACAAAACTCCTAATCAATTTCCTCTCGTGCCCTCAATTTCAACCAAGAAATCAATGTAAACACATTCATACTCGGTTGGACTCAAATGTTCAAAAGAAGTTTGGAGTAAAATAGAAATTTCATAAATTTTGTGTATGGTAGTTAAGAGTCAATCTGAGTAGACTACACTTCAAGTACGTGCAAGAGGGGAGGAAAAATTATAAAAGGCTCAAGAAAAGCGCCTGAGATATTTAAAAAGTTTCATTTGTATTTCATTTAACTTACATTAGCATTTGAGTTTCATTTTAGGATAGAGTATAGCAGAAGCTATCAATAAATAGTCTTCCCTTGTAACTTGAAATCACTTTGAATCATATATGCAAATTGCAAGTAGAGTCCTTTTGTAACGTAGTTTCTCCTTGTTCAATTCTCTTAGTCACAGATCTCGTTATCAGTCCAATGTGCATCTTTTATGGTTGATCCTCCATCACCTTGATATCCTTGTTAACTTAACATGCCCCAAAATTCTCGCCTTAGCAAAGTTTCAACAGTTAATATTTTACAATTGGAAAGCTCTAAAAGCTAAACCAAACAACGACTGAGAAAGATACCCCACCCAGGCAAACAAAATGGCTTTTACCGTATCACAATAAAAAATAAGATCAACACACGATTTCCAGATTTTCAAAAAAACTCAACAAACGGTCTTCCCATTCTCACAACATCCTCTGTTTCTTGTAACCGACTTCACACAGATGTAGCAAAAAATAGCTTCCATTGTTGTCATTGTATCACACAAAACTCCCAAACCACGAAACCAGCTCAAAAATAATTCCCAACTCCAATCCAATTAACAAAAACGCACAGAACCCAACAGAACAGCATATCCCAGTCACAACAACAATAAAACTCAGTTACAGTTCCTTGCACACCTTGACTACAACCCTCTAATCAAAATTAGAGTTCCACCTCAAAAACCTAAATTGATTGACTTTTTTATGTAAGTCTATGAAACTCAACGCACAATAAACTAAAACTAAATTGATTGACATATTATTATACCTGTTGTCTTTACTCGATATCGCACAATAAAACCCAAAGCAATCTGTTTAATTTCGCAGACGACTGAAGCGCAACTCAAATTGCGATAAGAAAACACCCAAAAGTAAGGTTAGGAGAAAGAGAGGGACGTGAGCGTTACCTGTTAGCGTGGAGCAAGGCGGCGGGTCCGAGATAGGATTCGGGGTTCCACCAGTAGCTAGGACAGGATGTGCTACAGCAGGCGCACAGAATGCACTCGTACATCCCATCCAGCTTTTCGCGGTCCTTCTTGCTCTGCAGGATCTCCTTCCCTGGCACCGGCGGCGGGTTCTTCCGCTTGAGCCAGGGTTCGATGCTCTTATACTGGTTGTAGAAGTTGGTCATGTCCACGACCAGGTCCTTGATCACGAACATGTGCGGCAACGGCGTTATGGTGGAGGCTGTCGTCGCAGACGGAATCTTGGTGAGACAAGCGAGGCCGTTGCAGCCATCAATGTTCATCGCGCAGGAGCCGCAGATCCCCTCGCGGCAGGAGCGGCGGAAGGTGAGGGTAGGGTCGATCTCGTTCTTGATCTTGATGAGCGCGTCCAGGACCATCGGCCCGCACTCCTTCAGGTTGATCTGGTAGTCCTTCAGCTCCGGCTTCGACGGGTTCTCCGGGTTCCACCGGTAGATTTGGAACGTCTTCATTGAGGTCGTCTCTCGGGCCTTCAGCTCCACCTGCTGGGCCTGGGCCTCTGACGCGTGGGCCCGGATTAATGCCAGCTTGAACGCAGGTGAGGACGGAACCCGCTGCGCCGCTCTCTTCAGCAACCCGGTCGCCGCCATTGAAACGAAAAGGTTGGAGTGAAGTTATGTAATGCTTGTTAGGATTTTATGACCCAAATGCTTTTTTGTTTCTGGGAGTGTGCTGTTTTGTTGGAAAGGCATAGGGATGGGTTTCTTCCCCTTATATAGCTCTTGGTAACTTATGACTTATATGTAAATTAAGTAATTAATATCAAATTATTACTATTTAGACAACAATAATCATTTACTCTTTCTTACTTTCTTTTTCTTTTTCTTTCTATCACCTTTTATATACAAATAAATAAATATTTTGAAAATTATTCAAACTCGTCCGGTATTAATTAAAAATATTTAGATTAATTATAATATCTTACTTTTAAAGTATTGTATATGAATATATATATATATATATATATATATATATATATATATATATATATATATATATATTATATATTATATGTTTTTTTTTTTTATTTTTTAAATTTTTTATATTTTTTTTTTATTTATTTTTTTTATATATATATTTATATATTTTTTTTTTTTT
>Ga0099824_1009528_pt1 | contig 11920 bp, 6 predicted proteins | sample SiratrowhiteBW_FD_76837 | JGI IMG/M metagenome (GOLD analysis project Ga0099824, IMG submission 76837) | Root nodule microbial communities of legume samples collected from California, USA - Siratro white BW | ecosystem: Host-associated > Plants > Roots > Nodule | place: USA: California... | reverse complement strand
TATATATATATATATATATATTTCAAATACTAGCTGAGTGATCATTTCGTAGATTCTTTGATGAGAAGCCCTTTTAAGAACTAAAAAATGTGGTGCAAATTGCTGATAGTTTCCGATTTCATATCACAATATTAGCATCAGTGATAAAAACAAAAAAAATTTCCAAGTGCTCATGGTGTTATTTCACAGACTTCCTCAAGGTCAACAAGAGACACAACATATCTAAGGCTTTTATCTTCTTATTTGGGGTTAAACATCCAATGTTCCGTTCATGCCTAGGTGGCCATGCTATATATTGTTGGTATTTGAGCTCTTATTAAATAGATGATTGGATTGCCTATCCTAAAAGTCAAGGTGAATATGAATGCTACTGAAGCTTCAATTGTGCATAAGGATGCACAATGGTTCCAGATTTTCACTGTAAGATTGAAGCAGAACCCAATTGCAGTTGCTACTTGATTTCCAAAAACTGGAACTCCCTCGCATGTTGCATCTGTAAGACACGAAAGAAGAAAACAAAAATATAACGACTCTATATCGTAATATTAAGCACCTCAGTGAGTCACAATTAAAATTTGTGAGAGCATTAAGTACCCGGATTTCATGTGAAGCCAAACTAAAAAGGTTTAAAATCAGGATGAGCTGGACTGAATCTCTAAGGAATGACAATGAGCATTGAATCTCACCTTATTTTTAAAACAACGGAATTTACTATAACAAATTTTGCATAGGAGAGAAGTCGAGTGAAGGGAATTTGAATGCACTGCTGCTCTTTCTGCACCACTTTTTTTATAACCGAAAGAATAAAATTAATGTGAAAAAAACGGGTGTTTAAACCTTATAAAAGAAACACACCCTTATATTGAACATAAAAACATCATGGTATATGAGATAGATCTTCCCTACAAAATAAATGGTCCTAAGACCCAATAGAACACATAACAACTCATAATTTCCTGATATCCAATTATACATACCTTACTATAGGAATTCTGTAACCCTTTTAATCTGCTACCCGATTACTAAGAGGACATAGGTCTCCTGTGGTATGTGGTTCAACAACATAGCCTCTCTGCATAGAGCCTGAAGTTTGTACTATGCTATCAAGAACTCTATTGGCACGATGATGAAATTTCTCAGTCATATCATGGGATTGTAGCTTGAATACGCTAGCTACCTGTTTTCTTCCATTTCTGAAAACTTTCGCTTCCAAGCTGTCAAATTTTCGCCATGCATCATTGCTAAGTTTGATGGATGTAGATCTTGCTCATTTACCCAGCGATACCCATATTTCTTCACATCCACCTCAACATATTGCTGCTCCATTTTCCCGAATTCGCTTCCAGAGATGATCAGTGTTCTACATTTCAAACTAATAACACCATTATTAGATGCGTACCGAGAGTAACTTTGTCCATCGAACTCTTGACGAGAGGAATAAAATAGCCACATATGATCTGACTGGTCAAGGACTAGATCTCTTCTCAAATCGACTGGAAGTTCTTTAGTGGGAAAATGTTCTGTTCTTGGAGAAATCATTTCTCTTTCATTGCTTGTATAGAATATTGCACAGCACACAACACCAATCCAATTATTGTCATGCATAACAGGAGAGGAATCAATCTCTATTAAATTGTCCATGCTCGCAAACTGATTGTTGAACCACCTCGGTATTTCACTTTCAGGGATAATACATTCAACACTTGGACCAAATGGAGTGGATGTAAGACATCTGTGTCGGTGGATCGCCTTGTACCACGACAGAGTTATGAGTTAGTAGCTGGTTTCCTACACAAAAAACAGATTATAAGAAGGAAAGTGGAAGGAAGGAGCATGCACACCTGAACAATTTGTATCATCCATGAAACACTCATGCTAGTGCAGCGTTCCCTCTCAACAACTTTTGGGCAGTTGAAAATCATTAATCCTGCCCTATCTTCATCGTCCTCTGTTAAATGTTCATAAGATATAGAATATGGGAATGGAAGCTCGTAAATGTCTGAGGGCAAGTCGGTTCGTGAAGGGAGTTCAGGCAAGTACTTGAATCGCTTGCAGTGCTGTAAGTTTAAATAATACAGTCTGGAAAGGTTCTTGAGGTTGGGAAGTGTAACAAAATTGTTTCCCTTCAAATTCAGCCTTTCTAGGAAACTTAACTTTCCAATGGCATCAGGGATTTGAACTAAGTTACAGAAACTTAGATTAAGTTCACGTAAACAAGGGAGCGTAGGAGAGGAGGGCAGCAAACAACTACCTGAGTCTCTTTGAGCTCTGGAATACAACAAATCTAAAGGCCACAAAAGCATTTTTTTCATGAAAGAGGATGTTGACTGAAAATGAATAGGAGCTTCAACTAAACAAAGCTTCTTCAAATGCTTTGTGTTCCTTGATTCATCTAATAACTTATTATTATACAGTTTTGAACAACCAGAAACATTCAGATATTCAAGAGAATTCAAGCCCAATATGGTATTGGGTAAGCTTATTAAGTTTTTGCAGTTTTTCAAATTCAAAATAGCAAGCTTTTTTAGAAGACCGATTGATGGACTGATTTCTCGGAGTTGTAAGCATCCTTCAAGATCTAGCAATTCAAGATTTAGGGCCTCCCCAACATCTGGCATCTCAACTAAATTTTTGGAGTACGCGAGAACCAAACGCTTCAAATTGTGTAGAGGCTACCACAATTAGCAAACAGAAGAAAACAAAATTAATAATGGCATACTGGTTTTCTTTAATTAATTAAAGAAAAAAGGAAATAAAAAGACAGAGTTTATCATTTAATTTGTTTATTTTAAAAAAATAAAAATAAAAAATTATAATACACTACCTTTGTGGCTTCCCATAATCGTTGCATATTGCTCCCAACTAGGTGTAACATAACTAGTTTTTGTGGCTGAAAACTTGGAGGCAAACACTCAAAAGGATATCCCTTCCAACAAAGATATTCTAGTTCACTCGAAAGATGATTGAGACTTCCCGAAAATTTCTGGTTCTCAAGTTTAAGCAACTTAAGGTATTTAATTTTCGATAGACCATCTGCCGTCACAGTTTTATAACTCTCCAAATTATCTTCAACATATATGGCTTCAAGAATTTCAGTTCCCTACAACATTTTGCAGAAAGAATAACATTGTTATATTTTTCGAAGGTTTTCATATTCTAGAAATAAAGGCAATGTAAGATTTTATACTCAATCTATTAATTTTACCTGATTCTCTAACATAGCTTTCTGGAAATCTTTGTAATCCCACAACCTACTCCACTTTAAAGGCTCCTTGGGGGATTTTTCTTTAACAATACACCTGCCCAAGTCCCTCAACAAGCTATGCATATAAATATTCCCATATCCATATGTTATTAGAGATTTATCAACAAGAACTTGTAAACCACATTCAGGATGAAATCCACGAATGTTTAAAACTTCCTTTACATAATTCTCATCATTACTATGGAGGAAGCATGCAATATCAAGAAATATTTCTTTGTCTTCTACTTCCAACTGATCAAAACTTATACGTAAAACATCCATAACATTTCTACTTTTATTATATCTTAATCTACCCAATGCACTTCTCCAGTGTGACACATTTCGACCAAACAAAGATGACCCAATTACTTCAATTGCCAAGGGATGGCCTTCGGCATGTGAAAGTATATCATGCGCCAACTCTTCATAATCACTCAAAATATGATTGACTTTGAAAGCATTTCTACAAAACAACGTCATAGCATTTTGCGGTCTCAACGGTTGGACTCGATAAACATCATCCACTCCATGTGTCCTCAATATATGTTCATCCCTAGAAATTATGACGATTTTGCTCCCTCCACCTAAGCATTCACGCAACAAAGTGTCTCTATTCCCGATAAACATCCTTAGTTGTTCAACTTCATCAACATTATCAAGAACTACAAGTGCCCTAGCATTATGCAGCCGAGACCGCACCAGACATGTTCCCTCAAAAGCATTGCAAATCTCTAGATTTTTCTCGTTTAGAGACTGGGAAATTAACTGCTTTTGTACACCTAATGAACTCGAATCTCGATATATTTTACTTACATCATCGATAAAACAACGCACATCGTATTGATGACAGATTCTTTCATATAAAGCCCGAGCAAGAGTTGTCTTTCCTATTCCACCCATTCCACTGATTCCTACTACACGAACATCATTAACTGACCCAACATGCAGAAGATTTATTAATTCTTCAAGCCGAGACTCTATCCCAACTAGTTCATCCTTTGGGAGACTTGAAAATTTGGGACCCAAAATATTTATTATGTTTTGAACAATCTCTTCAATCTGTACACTTTGTGGTCTGAAAATTTAAATGAAATGAATGCAAAATATCTGGCTCCAGAACAAAAAAAAAGAAAGAGTATAAACATTTATAGGACAAAATAATAACAAAAATATTTTAACTCTCAAAATTTTAATTTCATTAAATAAGTATACATTTGGACTCAACTTGCATGTTTCCTCCTCTACCTCTGCTTTTATATAATTGCACAGGATAAATCATGACTACCATAAAGAAAGTCCTAGAAAGCTAAGAAAGTGTATTGTGATTAGTCTACAAGCAAAACAACCGGAAAGATGCAGAATGCATTGTAATGGCATGCTTATATATAGGCTACAGCAATTGGGTTTTCTGGGAAGCATTTCCAAACATCAATAAAGCATTACCTTCTATAAGCCATATTTACATTGCTAAACATGTCTTTGAAAGTCATACCAATAACAACAAATCAGCCAATCTTTTCAACTTTTCCTAAATTTCTAACATCTATAAACTCAAGTTTCGAAAGGCATAATGAATTTCAGAAAACAGGATATAGGAGTAAATAAATTCACAGGTGTATAACTCACTGCATAATAAATATGTAATTGTTATAAATCTTGAAACGAGAGAGGATTGCTCACTTATTTCGGATATCCCAACCAGAGAGATTGGCCACTTCGGTGAGAGCTTCTCTCCATCTCTTAGTTTCCTCCATCTTCTCTCCATCTTCTCGGAATCTCTTTTCGTGTTCTGCAAATGCTTTTTCGTAACATCCACTCTGTTTGCGCACCACCGAAGGATCAACATCATAAAATATAGGTATAACACGTCTTCGCGAAGTTTCAAGGCATTTACATATCTCTGCTAGTTCACGCAAGCACCAAGTGGAGGAAGCATAGTTCTTTGAGAAGACAACAACGAAAATTCGAGAGGCTTGAATGGCTTGCAGCAGTTCAGGTGCTATGGATTCACCTTTCCTGAGATCTTCATCATCTTTGAAGGCATCAATGCCTTTTGTACGGAGAGCTTGAAAGAGAAAACCAGTGAAGTTGTTGCGCGTGTCTTCACCACGGAAGCTCACAAAGACGTCATATGTGTTAATTGAATGAGATGAAGAAGAGGTGTGATGGGAGATGGCGTTAGAAGGCATTTGCGAAACCAAAACTTGTTGAGAGTGTGAAGCGTAATATTAGAATTGCTGTGAAAGTTGAAAGAAGAAATATAAATCCACCCAACTGTTGGGAGTCTTGTGCGTGGTCGTGGAATTGCGAAGGTAAGCGTCAATTCTATTTTTCATGGAGTCAATATAAACGAAACCTGTGGTGATCGTTTCATTCCCCAGTCTCTTTCTACCAAGCTTCTTATAAGTTCTTATACGTGACTTTTGCGTTTTTTGATTGAAGCGTATCCCACTTAGCTTTTCTAATAATAATCATACAATCACATTCATGACTTCCTATTTGCTTCCTCTTGGTCAAGATGGGTTCACTTTTATTTCTATCTAATAAAAATGAAAAGCTTTAATTTTTTTCAATTTAACCAAATTTACAACCAAGAAAAAATGCATGAATATTGAGTGACAGTTAAAAATCTCAACCTCCAACAATCCTCCTTATAAATTTTTCTTCAACAAACTAAGTTTTACATAGTTCTCACATATTTGATGGATAACTTTCAAGTACATGTGTATTTACGTCCATTTACATGTGGTTTTGAATGAATTTATAACAATTAGTAAGTAAAATTTAAATAAAATAATTTTTTGAGTTCCTTTAATTTAAGATAGTAATTAATTATAATTTTAATTAAAATATATTAAACTAATCAAAGACAAATATTTATACGAACCACTTTATTCTAATTATAAAAATATGGGTTTTCCCTTGTATGAGAATATAAAGTAAACACAATTTGTATTTGAAACATTTTAAATAATTGATAATTTGAAATTTTTTTAAGTAGTTGATAATTTAGAACAAAATAAAATAATTGACATTGACTTTAATATAAATTTATAAAAAAAATAAAAAAATGTATAGCTCTCACAGATATTCTTTTGTTAAAAAAAGAATAAATTAATAGGAAGTACAGATAGAGTACATTAACTCTTTACACAAAATACATCACCATGAGTTTCTGGATGCGTTAATCAGGAAAAACTAGCACATTTGTCTTATAAAAAATTGCCTTATTCTATATTATTAGTGGTTTACATATATAACCCCTTATTGGTCTTTCCTCACCTCAAAATCATCAGGCACTTAGAGACTAAGCAATCCATATCTTCGTGACATAATTTTATCAAACCACATGTCTTCCTTGCGTAAAAAAAAAAAAAAAAAAAATCAAAGTATATATAGCACATTATCGAACGTGTCCTAAATTAAATTAGGAGACTAGATTTTGCAATATTATTGACCTAGGTCATTCTTCTAAGGATCACTTGAAAGATTTCCATCACTAAAAATATTAAACAGTAGCACAGGGTGGGGTGGGGGGTTTGACAACATTAAATGGAAATTGGAGAACCTCTAGGGATCGGATTGAGTAAAAGCTTTAGCTACTCATGATGGAATGAATATGAAGATAAAAAAAATGCAGAAGCGAATGAACATGGAGATATAGATGTGGAAACAAAGAAGCCAAGAAAAAGCAAGTCACCAGAAATGCATTCAAAGTTTTGTGTACCAAAAATTGTTCGTTGCTGCCGTACACAACTCACTACAATATTCAGAGTTTTTTCTTGACCTAAGGTGGCTCAGACCCACCTATCTGTAGCCCTAGTAAACCAAAAACGCACAATTTTTATACCAACTCATTTGGGAGTGAAATGACTAAGTTGTCCTTAATTGAATATTTCCGCTCAAAGTGTTGTCCTGATTCCATATGCTAACTTTAAGGCTAATTTTGTCCACTTTACAGCCCAAATTTGGTCTTGGATCCTCTTTCAACGTTTGTAGATCTTTGAGTTATTTACAAAACGACATAAAGATCAAGTTAATATGAGGTATGTAGCAAATGTTATGGACAAAATACAAAACATGCTCAAGTTTGGAAAATTTTCGAAAATTGAGTCAAACTTTCAATTAAAGACCAATAAGCCCAAATACAAGAAAATGGTCCAAAACTTGTCATTATTCTTACCACTATGTAGTAGGAAAGTTGTAAAAATAAATACATATCAAAACTATGCTACTATGAGTTGCAAAATATGGTTCTCTATCTTCAAATTTGCTCATCGTGCCCTCCTCTTTTTCTGCTAGTTTTGAATAAATTGACTTATGATGTTAAAAACTATCACTATAGAAAAAAAACGGGATTTATCAACGACAAAAATCCGTAGATAATGACAAAAATTTGTGAGTATCAACGGTTCAAAATTCGCAGCTAATCAGGGTGTAGGTAAATTTGTCACAGACTTTTATGCAGAATTTTATGTGTGGGTAAAATTTGAAACTACCCACTAATACTGATTCGTAGATAACATTATAAATTTTATTATTATTATTTTTTATTTGTTATGATTATTATTATTCTTATTATGATTATACTTACGATTATGAGCATTAATATTATTAATAAAATTATTATTATTATTGTTAATAATAATATTATTTTTATTTTTGTTAGAAACAACAATCTTTAGTATTGTACGAATATAATTGATTGCTTTTCAGAATCAATCGATTGAATTGTATTTCGCTAAAATCAATCGATTGATTTCACTTAAGTGTAGATATGTTATAAAAGAACAGGTTCTGTAGCTTTCAAAAATGCTTTTTCAGACTTCACATTTTATAAATACTTGATTTTTACAATGAGCGAGACAGCTTCTTGGTGGAGAGGTTTTTCAATGATTTCAAAAGATCAACCTTTATTCTCAATCTTAGAACAATTCTTGTGTGCCATTGAGTGATTGAAGCATAAATACAACAACCTTGGTGTTTAAGGAAGTGGTTATTATCTTTCTTGATAGGTTGTAGGTTTTGTTTTTATGTGATCATTGATTTGTAAATCGTTTTCTTCTATTGTGTGTGTTGTAATTCATCTAGATAGGGTTTTTGGGTGTAATTGGTGTTTTTGTTTCATTTAGATAGGGTTTCTAGTTGGTATCTGTAGTGGATTTTGCAATTGTGCAATGGGGTGATGCATAGGATGTCTTGAGAAATCTTTTAGGGTGAAAGATTGTGTCTTGAACTTGTGTTTTCTTGTTATCTTTGATTTATTAGTGGAATCTTTGCTAGCTCTTGAAAAAGAGTGAACCATTATAAAATTTGTGTGATCCCTTACTGTTCTTGAACTCTATGAAATCGCACATTATTTCTGCACTGAATATTGATTTTGCTGATAAAAACAACCAATTGAATGTAAAGATCAATCGATTGATTTTTTGGTCTGTTAATAAAAAAATATTTTCAATCATAATTTTGATTAACAATCTTGTAGGCAATTAATTTTCATGTATTTGAATCTGGTTAAATTTCAAATTAAAGATTTCAATCAATTGATATATAAAATCAACCTACTATTTTTACCTTTGTTGTTTTAAAATTGTTGGTTTTCTCTGTTGGAAATTTATAAAGTTAATTCTAATCTTTCTTGAATATAAATAGATTCATTGTGTAAATCATTAGTTGTTTTCACTGTTGGAATTTTTTAAAACTATTATTGGAAAAATTTCAATCAATTAATTTGCAATTTTAATGGATTGTTTTTCTTTCTTGAATACTTGAGAATTTGGCTAAGAACTGGTGGATAAATTTCAACCCTCTATTTGTCAAATCAAACTGTTATTTTTCTTGTTTCCTGACTGTTAAGAAATATTAATAGGATGTTTTGAAATTTTAATAGATTGTTTTACTGGGACAATTTGAGAAAATTCATAAAATGAAGTTTTCAACAAGATGGTTTCATTTTTAATTGATTGTATTGGTTGTGTTGTGCTAAACAGATTTTATAGTATATTGATTAATCAAGATTTGCATTCTCGCGCAAAAGCTTTTCGAAAAGAGTTCAAAGTCCAATTCACGCCCCTCTTGAACTTCAACCTACACTATTTTCAAGAAATGGGTCGAACTATAGGCAATATGTCATGACTAGACAAGTCTCTGATCATTGTGGGTTAGTGCTAAAATGAAAAGGAAAAAAATAGACTGAGGCACAAAACTATTTTGGATGCTCAATGTATGGAACTTTGCCCCTAGTTTTCATGACTTGGTAAGAAATTAGTGTTATGCATATACTGATACGGGTAATGGTATGATAGTTCTTAAGTTGAAATTGAAAAAGTTGAAGGCAAAATTAAATGTGTGGAATAGAGATGTCTTTGACAATGTTAAAAAAAGTGGTGTAAAATAAAAAATAAATTAAAAGAAATAAAAGTCAATGGGAGTTTGTGTGAGGACCCACGTAAAGTAAAACAAGTAGTACAAGAATATGTTGGGAATAGGTTTTGTGATAATGAGTAAATAATATCAAGTTAGAAAAAATAGATTTTCCATAACTACTAGAAGAGGAAAACAAAAGGTTAATAAGCGACATTTAAGAGGTGGAAATAAAGGAGGCAGTGATGCAGTATGGGGTTATAATGTGTCTTAGGTCATATGGGTATAATTTTCAATTCATAAAGGAAACTTGAGAATCTGTTAAGCATGATATTACACAGGCAGTGAATCATTTCCAACTTTTCGGTAAAATTCTGAGGGGATGAAATGCATCATTCTTAACTTTGACACAAAAAAAGGAAAACCCAATAGGATTAGATGACTATAGGCCTATTTCCTTAGTGGGATGTGAGTATAATATCATATCTAAAGTGTTGGCTAATAAGTTGAAGAGAGTGCTTCCAAGAATCATGGATAGATCAAAGCTTGCTTTCCTCAAGGATAGAGGTATGTTAGATAGTGTGTCTGTAGCAAATGAAGTCATAGAGGAGAGTATGAGAAGCAAAGAGAGTATTGTTATAGTAAAAGTGGATTACGAGAAAGCGTATGACTCAGTGGATTGAGAATTCTTGTACTACATGATGATTAGGCTAGGCTTTTATAATAAGTGGATCGGTTGGATTAGGGAATGTTTTGAATCATCTACATTATCAACATTAGTAAATGGAAGCCTAACTCAAGAAATAAATCTAACCAAAGGACTTAGATAAGGAGACCCAATGACTCCATTCTTATTTCTTATAATTGTTGAAGGGCTAATTGAGGCTAGCAACTAAGAATCTCTTAAACCAAAGAGTAAGTGTTGGGAATAAAGGAGTCATGGTAAATTTATTAGTTTGTTGAGACACTCTCTTCCTATGTGAGACAACATTAAAAATATCATTGGTCCTAAAAAACATGTTAAGGTGTTTTGAGTTGCCATTGGGTCTAAGCATCAACTTCCATAAGAGCAAAACAGGAGGCGTAAGGATATAAAAGGATGTAATGGAAAGCTATGTGAGGATCTCAAATTGTAGCCAAATGTCAATTCCCTTTATGTACTTAGGTTTGCCAATAGGGGGCTAAGGAAAAAAAAAACACTATTTTGGCAAGGGTTAATGGAAAAATAAAGAACAAATTGAGTAGATAGAAGGGTACGATGTTGTCATAAATTTAGTTGTATAAAGTCAATTATATCAACATTACCATTGTTCTATTTATCTTTTTTCTAAAGCTCTAAAGAGAGTTTGTAAAGAGATCACAAAAATACAAAGGATTTTCCCAGGGGCATGGAGTTCGAAGATATAAAACTATCTTGGATCAAGTGGAACAATCAAGGTAATAAAAATTGAGATTATGTATAGGATCGTTACGAGGGAAAAAATTTCGATCACACATTTTTTACGATTTTATTTGACGATCCTTGCAGTCTTACTATTTTACGATCTTGTGTGAGATTTGAATTGTAAATAGCATATACAATCCTACAATCTTACAATTAAAGTCTCAATTTTAACTACCTTGGAGAGAGTATTTGTAAGTCCAAAGATAAAGGGGACTATAAATAACAGACATTGAGAAGTTTAATGTGACTCTATTAGCAAAATGGAAATGGAGGCTAGAGGTGGAAAAATTGGGCATTTGGAAGGATATTTTGGATTCCAAAATTGGAGGACCTTGACGAAGTCATATGGAGCTAGGAATCGAGTTTGGTGGTGGAGAGACATATGAAAAACCTATGAGAATTACTAGCTAGGCAAATGGTTTGAGACTATTTCATATGCAAAATGGTATCAATGCCCAATGCAATTCCTAAGAAATTAGTGAAATGCAAAGATAATGCAGTACTGGTGCTTATTAAGGATGGCAATATTAGTTTAGAGTAACATTTGGTAACACCTGGAAAAAGATGTGGAAGGTAAGGGATGAAATAATTTTGTTAGCATAAATGCATACAAGAATTTAGTGGCAATCATATTAGACATATGACGATGGGAGGGTTAGGTAAGACAAGTCTAGATCAAAGATAGTGAACCAACATCCATGTCATATCACTAACAGAGACAATAGTCTCCCTAGTTGTGTTGTTGTTTTGTACATGACAAGGTTTATGGGAATGTAAGTGATGATAGCATTTCAGTTCAAACTTGTGTGTATGCTTCTTATATATATATATATATATATATATATATATATATATATATATATATATAT
>Ga0099824_1009527_pt1 | contig 11920 bp, 6 predicted proteins | sample SiratrowhiteBW_FD_76837 | JGI IMG/M metagenome (GOLD analysis project Ga0099824, IMG submission 76837) | Root nodule microbial communities of legume samples collected from California, USA - Siratro white BW | ecosystem: Host-associated > Plants > Roots > Nodule | place: USA: California... | reverse complement strand
TAAAATAGAATAGAACCAAAACTATTTTTTTATTTAAATAATAACACACATTTTTATTTTTATTTTATATTATTTTATATTTTGAAATAATTTTATTTGCCCGGACGAAATTGGGTGTTGACAGAGCTTATGAAACAACGAGGGCTAAGGGAATGAAAGGTTTGCCTTTAGAACCACTTTTCCATCATAATAACAATAATGTTCCGATCTTAAATCTGTTGGTATAATATCGTTATGGTCGATCATCACATTGGAGGTATTATCCAGTCTAAAGCTCTATCATAATTTTGTCTTTAATGTTTTTTTGGATTGAGGGATGAATTTAAGAAAGTGGAAAGAAAAAGAAAAATAGTGAAATAGGAGATTATTTAAATTAAGAGAAAGAGAGCCGAAAGTGTGAAAAATTTGTGAAAATTTGAGAGTGGTTTGATTTATATAATAATTTTAAAATAAAATCATAAAAGGATATTATAAATTAATTTCAATTAAATATAATTTTATTATTATTATTTAAAAGTTATAATTTTATTACTATTATTTTCTAAAGTTATTATTATTTTTTATTTTTTTATTAATACCTTATTATTTTATTATTGTTTTATAACTTCATTATTATTAAAATAATAATAATTTATACTTTATTCTTTTTATTACATTATATTATATAATTAATTATATTTATTTTATGATAATAAAAATATAAATATAAATAAATTCATAATAAAAATTAGTCGTATAAAAATATAATATTATATAATTTGTATAAATATAATATAATATTGACTACATAATCTGTACTATACGGTTGACCAAGGCATAATCAGATTATAATAACAACTGGATATCTCAGAATTAATTCTGTTATAGAATCATAACAGAATAACAAAATACAACAGAATGGGCCCAAACTCATTAAGCCCACTACTACGCCTATAAATACAGGCTCAGTCACTTAAGCAAGGTACTTCTAAATTCTGATTTATATCCCTGCACACTTTAATCCTAAACTGACTTGAGCGTCGGAGTGCCTGCAGGACCCCCTCCCGGGATGGTGGAATTTGTTTGGAACATCAAGAAAGGAGCAATATCAGAAGCGATCAAGGAGCAACTCTAGAAGACATTGTTGTTGCTGGAGCCAACCGGTCTCCTGCGATAACATAATCGATTATGTAGTGATTTTAAGATACTTAGATTTAGTCTTTTTGTTCTAAATACCGTTATTTTTTTATATGATTGACAAGTACAGATTATTTACAATAATTTTATTTTACATTTTCATCCTTTATGTAATCACATTATTATTTTTTTTATAAAGTATTTGTTTTAAAACTGTGTAGTATTATATATAAAACAAGATCGGTCTTAACTTTGACAAAAAATTGCTCGAAATTTAAAAATCTAAAAACATATTAAATAAAATAAAATAAGAGACATCACAATACAATGAACCGAAAGGATTAAAAACGCGTTCTTTCTGCATTCAAGCATGTTGCACATGGGGCGGAACTAAGTTATATATGTGACACGTTTGCGTTTTGTCAATTTATTAGAACTTGTTACCATTTTCTAAAGGAAAAATGCTTTTTTAACAATAAATTTGGGTAATTTGTTCAACTAAAAATTTTGTAAAATATTTTTAACATGTACGTGGGAAAATAATATTTAAATAATATAAGATAAATTTATATATTATATTAATTTAGAATTCAATGCTTAAATTATATATAACTTTATAAATGTACAACATAAACAGGCAAATGTGTTGGATAAAAAGATAAAAAAAATAGAAGAAAAAAAGATGTTAGGGAAAATAGTGTATTGTAAGTCTTCGAATTATTTGCTACGTCCTTTTCAAAAAAGGACATGTTTTAAATTATTTTATTTATTAGTTTTTATTTTATTCACCGTTTCGTGGAATATCCAAATTGTTACAGTGAGAGAAATTTTACATAAAAGGGAAAACCTTGACCTTATTAGACTTTGTTATGATAGTCAAAATTAAAACAAATGATTATGTAAGTTTTCAAAACGTTAGAATATTTTTTAAGTTGTCACTTTTTTTTTTTATAATCATATGTAAGAGAAAAACATCGAAGTGAATTTTCCTATTATAAAAGAAATTAGTTTTAGTGGGGATTACTTTTTAATTACTCCTGATCATAACTCATGTTAAGTGTGTTATGCGTTGTTTATATTTTGCTGAAAGGATTTTAATTATATTAGTATGTCAATAATATTTTCATTTTTAACTTAATATATATATATATATATATCATTATATTATTACAATCAATTGTTAAGTGAATATTTTTTAAAAAAAGTTTTAAAATATAACTCTTCTTATAAAATTGAGAAAAAGAAAAAAATCTTTGACCATCATTTTGTTGGAAAAAACCGAGGAGAGAAACACATAACACATTTTATCCACCATTTTGAATAACTTTCAAAAGTTGTAATATCGTGATCGTTGTAAAATCTGAAACACTTTTCAACTGTTCAAAAATCACAGTTAAAACGTGTTTAGAAAGCTATTTTATGCTAGTTGACTTTAAAATAATGTAGTTTGAAAAAAAAATTGCTTATATTGAATGAAAACTTGTTATGTAATAAAAAAATGTATAATGTGAGAAAAATAAAACCAATATTACTGTCTTAATCTTGGTTTATTTAGGCGTTTGAAGAAGCTTTGCTTTACTGTTAGAGATAATGTGAAAAATGTGAGGGAGAAGAATCAAAGTGTAGCTTCTTAAAAAGGAAATAATTTACAAGAACATGTGCTTCTCATTCTGATAGATATAAGTTGAGTCAAAAAAAAAAAAAATGTAAAATATTAGGTTTGTCTCATTAGTATATTTTTGACTCGTGAATAACATATATAATATTCTAAGTCTATTATGGTATGATACATTGACAGAGTAACTTTCTTTTTAAGAAAAAGTTATTAGTGATTTCATATTTATTCGTTAGTATTATCATCGATGCATCGTTTTGTTATTACTAATTTATAAAATTTTACAAAAACAATTTTTTTTTTGAAAATTAAGGAGAAAATGCCATTCGAGTTTCTGATCGTGCATAACTTTGCTATATCATATTGAAAGTGCAATCTATTACTATTTTTAATTTAAAATTTTAAAAAATTGTCTGACTTAATAATACAATTAACATACATGGAAAAAAAAAATATAACCAGTTAAGTTCATGGTCGTATTTGATAAACGTATAGATATACTATCAATAAAAAAATACATTAAATTTTTATTTTTTTGAGTTTCTCAATACTTTATTTAGAACATAAATCTAAATTGAATTTTTATGCTGTGTTAAAATTTATTAGAACAATGATATTCACAACTTTACATTCTATTACATTCTATTACTAGAAAAAGAAAAATTAAGAAAAAACATAACACATTCATTGCTAGATGAGAAGTTGATTTCAAATGCTAAGTCTATATATAGGGTAGAGGGAATAACTTCACTGCATATGCATCTCAGATATATCGGTTACAACTCTCTTTCACTCTCAATCTTTGATTACAATGGCTGAAACAAGTTCCTTTGCATCCCAATTTCACTCTTCTGAATCTAAATTGATGAAAGCAACCTCCATTGATAATTTCTCTGAGCTTGCAGTGGAAGAGCATCTTCACCATGCTGATCCTTACTCAGCCTGTGATGATGAAATACCCACCATTGATTACTCTCTTCTCTTATCTGAAAACCCTAATCAGCAACTGCATGCCCTTCAATGCCTCCGTCATGCTTGCCTAGAATATGGCTTCTTCTATGTAACTCTCTTTGCTCTTGTGCCCTACTATTTATGTTCACCATATTTCATCATGCATGGCTTCTTTTCTCTTCTAAATTTATTATCCATTATTTAAAAAGAATATAACACAAAATCTATTCAATATAGGAAACCATAAAAGTATTACTCCTTTAAATGTATAGATCTCACATATCTATTTATCTTATATTTTTATTTGTTTCTCTTAATACAAGTATATAGTAGTGTTGGGGAGTAGTAGTACTGGTAAGTATAATCTTAATGTCTCTTTTTATCACTACATTCAATGAAACTTTCTCATTGTTAGTTAACCAAAACCATTTCATTCAAATATGTTCTTTATTTGTAATTTTTATAGTAAGAGAAAAAGAGAATTATAGATGTGATAAGTAATATATGATATAATTAAAAATTGGAATTATTGTATGGTCGTAAACTATTATACAGTTAAGGCTGTATTAACTTTTAAAGGGCACATGTAAAGATTTGAAGATTATGAGAAATAATGCATTGTGTTACAATATAAAAGTTACAATAGCCTAGGAGAAATAATAAATTTAACAAACCTCATTTATACTAGATCCTATAGGTGAAATAATAAAATTAATAAATCTCATTCATCAAAGTTTGACACTATATTAAATTAAAAACTGAGTTTATGTCTAATTTATATTCATAAATTTAAATTAAAACTGGCGTATAACATAAGAAATACCCATACTTATATATTTTAAATTGATGTTATCTTTAGTTGATGTAAGATCTCCAACAAGTCAATTTACAATATATAAGTGGAGGCAATCCTCACTTTACAAACTAATCTTGTGAGGTTGAGTTAGACTTTAACTAACTTCTTGATATGATATCAGACCTTATTCTAGTGAGGTTTGTTGGGCCTATTGTTTAACCTACTATCGAACTGTTGTTGACCCCACTTATATTTAGTTCTGACGTGAAGAAATGAGTTGAAGATCCCATATCAATTAAAGATAAAACCAATTTACAATATATAAGTAAGAACAATCCTCACCTTTTAAACCAATTTTGTTTGATCAAATTAAGCTTAAGCTCACCTCTTAATGTATTTAAATTACAAAATTCTATGATCAAATTATAATTTGTTGACAAAAAGGAGTAGAATTGAGAAGTGTTAGTTAATGGAGTGTTTGTATGTTATTTCTGTAATAAATTTTTCTTAGTAGTAAGCATTTTTCATAGATATATATTTTTCAAGCATTTTTCATAGATATATAATTTTTCATTCTTTAATATGTATGTAGTTGGTAAATCATACTATCCCAGATGGAGTATTTGACAATATGTTAAATGGAGTTTCTGATTTCTTTAATCAAACAACATTGAATGAGAGAATGATCTATAGCAAAAGAAGTCCATTGGATACAATAAGATGGGAACTAAACTCCTCTACTGGAGAAAACAGGGAATATCTGAAGGTTGTTGCACATCCTCAATATCATTTTCCTTCCAACCCACATGGTTTCAGGTACATAATGATTAGAGAAAAAATATTTCTCCATCTCCCTTTTTATGTTTTAAGGTATTTTCACTTATTCAATTGGAAACCCCTTTTACCCAAAATATTATTTCCCATCACAATTCTCAAAATATAATTTTTATGTAAGAATTTTACAATAGAAAATCATGTCATTTTTAAAATTTTAGCTGTTTCATTTATTTTATATTTCACTTTTATAAATTTTTTAAATCTAATTATAATATCTAGAGTTATGTTAACATTTTCAAATTAATTATTATTTTATTTAAAAAATAATAAAATCATCTATAATTTTATGTTTACTTCAAAATCTAATTTATTGTTTGAATAAAGAAATATATTATACTTTGATTATCGTAACTTTATCTTCGTTCGCTAAAATAATTATATTAAGTTCTATACCTTGTTCATGAGTGAATAATATAATATTTAAGATAATATAATATTTAAGATTACAAACTTTATGAGGATTAGGTTTAGTAACTTGATATAAAACTGTCTTCTCACATTCTTCTCACATCTTTTGAGTATAACCACACTCTAGACATTAAAATTATTACTGCATGCTTTTAATTTTACTTTCATATGAATTTTAAATATGAATTTTAGAATAACCTTTAAACTTTGTAAAAGAGAGAATCACAAAATCCTAATCTATTAGTTCCAAAAGTCCTAATTTATTAGTTAATTCCTGGCCTCAAAGTCTATTTGAAATAACATCTTTAAAGTCAGTCATGTATGCTTTTAAACTTTGTGTTCCATCATGATTTTAGTTTTAGAAGACATCTTGAAGGATTAAGGAAGAAAAATATATTTAAATTGCCATTGACTTTAACAACTAAAAGATATGAGACTATTGGTAATATTGTAACAAGTTCTCCTAGGGCTAATTGAGATAATATTTTTAGGATCAATAACAATTTATCCGAGTTATTATCCATCTTGGGAGCTCCAAGCACCATCACAGTTTTGTCTTGATTTTAAAAGGCACTGTTGAAAGGAAAATACATTTAAATTATCCTTAAACTCAACTCCTAAGCTACATAGGACTATTAACCGCACCAAAACAAGTTCTTATTAATTTTTCAATTGGTTTGCAAATTAACTAATGTAAATTAAATATTAAAATTCTAATTTTGTTTATACATAATAATTTATATAAATAGGATATTAGATTTTTGAAAAAGGTAATTACGTAAAAATTAATGATTGAAGCATAACTAGTTAGAAATAATCATGACATTTAAATCATATAAAAAATATTATAAACTTTGGATAAAATATTTTACAATTTTTAAGTCCTTCAAATACATTAAATTTGAATTCATATCATTTTAAATGGTTTTATTTTCTTAATATTTTGTTTAGAGAAGACAATTTAAATTTAATGAATTTTATTTTTTCATTTAATAAAGTATTTCAATTACCACGAGATGAAAAGGAATATTTAAATATCAAATAATTGTTAATAATTAAAAATATGAATGTTGATGACCTTTTTTAGTTTATCTTGATTAATGTTGTCTTAGTTAAAGTTTGTTATAAAAAATTTCAACTGGTATTTCACAAATTTTTTTCTCGATTGACTTTGATAAATATATTATACTTCGATAAATATATTATTTTGAGTTTATTAAGAAGTGGAATTTAAGTTTAACTCAACATTATAAAACTGGTTTGGAAAGTGAGGTTTGAACCCATTTATAAACTATTGAAAAGTCTTATCTGTAGTCGATGTAGGATCTCTAATATACCCCCTCACGCCGAGACTGCTCAACTCGTGTGTGAGACTATATTGTTTAAGGGTGATCCGATAGCGGCCCGATAGCGGGTGGTTTGATAGGCCCAACAATCTTGCTAGGATAGACTCTGATATCATATTAAAAAATGGAATTTAAGCTTAACTCAATCTTACAAAACCAGCTAGTAAGGTGAGGTTTACACCTATTTATAAACTATTGAAAGATCTTATTTCTAATCGATGTGAGATCTTCAACATAATTGATGTCAATTACAACTTTTAAATTAACATAGATCAAACTTACTTTTACGATGTTGATGATTAGAGGTTTGTTTTGCCGATATTTTTATTAATGCCTGATGAAGTATTGTTTCGATTAACAATTAATGTTAGCTAAAAGTTTTTCTAACAATAGAAATAAATTCCTAATAAACTATTCAATAATAATAAAATCTATGTCGATGATAAAAAGATCATTGTAGACATCGACAAAAAAATAATCACAATATACGTCAATTGGAAAAAAAACTAATTTACATTCACAATAAAATAGTCTCCTTAACATCAACGGTGAAAATCCTAGCTAATATTAAGTAAGAAATAATAATAGTCTACAAAAAAAGAAAATTATGGCAATCTAAATAAAATAATAAATTCTATCAACATCAATACAAAAAATTTTAGTTGAAATGATAAAAAAGTAATCATCTCAAAAGCGTCCGGATCTTAGTCAAGTTAAAAAGAAAATACGAAAAAAGAAAAATATAAATTTAAGAATATAAAAAACTCAAATTCTCAATTTTAAGATAAAATTTAAAATTCTCTAATTACACTAATAAAATTCTAAAATTTCAATTTATTTTGAAATTTCTTACATAAACAACATATTTTATTAGAAAACATTTTAAATTTTCTATAACAGTGAATTACTTTCTTAAATTTTTCCATCAGTCATATTACTAGAAGTCTCTATGCACAATTCTTATAAGCATTATGAGACATTTCTTACTATCTCTTTTACTTTAAATGACGACAATACACAATACTTCAAGATGAAACATAATAGTTATTTTTAAATTTGTCACACGTGCTATCTTTATTAAGGTTTCTTTTGTTAAAAAAAAAAAACTTTAAGAAGAAGTTACATACCCTTCTTTAAGTGTTCCTAAAAAAATATTCTTAATTTCATAAAATAAAAGAATATAATTTGTAAATTACTCTCAAATATAAATTGAATGAAAAAGGTTTAGGTTTACTAAATGACAATGTAATAGATAGTTGAGAATGAGACATTTGGAAATATATCCCAACAACTTAATGGCTGAAACATTCATAAAATACTCTTTTAATTAATTCATTCTTCGCTAATAAAAAAAATAGAAAGGTATCTAGGTTTAATTATTATAACATTCCCTCTTCCATATCTTTAAACTTGTTTTGGGTTATTTGGTGGATCAGCAAAATTTTAGAAGAATATGGCAAAGAAATGAGAAGGGTAGTGATTGGATTGGCAAGGGCAGTGTCTAAAAGCTTAGGGTTTGAAGAACATTTCGTAGAGAAGGCTATGGAATTGAAGTTAGGGTTTGATGTAATGGCTATGAACCTTTATCCACCCAATGCCAAATCTAAGGGAGTTGTTGGCTTGTCTGAACACACTGACCCTGGTTTTATAATTACACTTGTTCAAGATATAAATGGTGGTCTCCAAATTCTTTCCCACAAAGGAAACTGGATTAACGCCTATATTCCCTATCGTGCCATTCTCATCCAGCTTGGTGATCAACTTGAGGTACTTTTCTTCCAATTATTTTCTCCATAATCTTTCTTTAAATCGCCACCCTTTTCCTCCTCACCATTTGAATTATATTTTTAACATCAATCAATTGTAGATCTTAACCAATGGGATGTATAAGAGTCACATCCATAGAGTTATTGTTGGCAACAATAAGGTGCAAAGGATCTCTGTGGTTGGCATTCATGGACCTTCACTGGACAAATTAATCAGCCCTAGCGCAAAGTTTGTTGATGCAAAACACCCAAAGAAATATTATGAGATGACCTTTAAAGAATCCTTAGAAGTGAATGGGGATGATGAGGTTGATGTGCAATCATCACTTGAGAAAGCAAAATTAGTATGAAATTTGCATTTAAGTGTATCCTCTCACACACCATGATTAGTGTAAAATAAATGCATGTCATCATTATATGATGCTTCTCTTATTAAATTACAATAAGGTGTGGATAATTTGTGTCTTCTCCCTGTATTCTATGCTTATCATATTCATATTTCCATTGTATTATCCTTCATCCAGGTATAAAGCAGTGTATGATTTTCTAAATAAAATTAAGCACTTCATTTCAACTCAACAAAAGGTTTTATTATACATCAGTCATCAAATGCCAACATAAAGAAAAATTTTGTATATATAGTTGGAAAATAAACTCTCAAAGAAACTAGAATATAAAGACAAACTCGTTTTGTGTAAGAGCTTTTGCAGTGTTAAAATGTCACCAATATTATTTTTCATCAACTAAAAATGAATATAAACTAAAGGAGACACTAAGGGTGCTCATATATAGTCTATTTACATAGTATTTAAACTCTCAAAGTACTTCCATAAACATTTCAATGATATAATGCCCTGGCCCTGCTACAACAACCATAATATCACTGCACTGTCTTGACCATTACAATGCCTATTAATTACAAATATAAATTTTGACACTAAATTAACAATCTAGTTTTGGCTTATAATATGTGTCTTCCTTTCCATGATATTGTTGTTACCAAACATATACAACGCTGGACTCATACTGCAAGGTTGCATTTTATAGGAGAGTTTCTCTTCCCAAACTTATCCAAGCTTGGTCATGTCTTGTAGTACTTGTGCTAGCTAATTATATTTGAATGCTATATCAACCCTATGTTGGTCTTCATCAATGTCTTGATTCACTTTCTTCATATTCCCTATAATGTGAATGATACCAATGATGATTTAAATCAAATTCAAGTGATAGTTTCACAACCTTTGTTAATTGAGTTATTTTTGAAAACTGAGATCTCCGACAACTACTCAAACCATCGTCATATATATCATTTACAACGACAATTTTTTATAAAATTGTAATTGTGCATGCACTTTAAACTTACAAAATTTCTTAATTACGACACCAATACCACAATTTCGAAGTGGTAATGGTGGCAACAATTATAGTGAGCAGATGTGGTAATAGTAGTGAAAGTACAAACCAGTAGAACTAACTAACAACAACAACGGCATTGAGGAGTAGGAAGACAATGATGGACACTACAAGAAAAAGTTAAATTACCGACGAAATTTTATCAACGGAACTTTATCCGTTGGTAAAATATCATTATCGACGATTTTATCGACGAATTTTGAGTTTGTCGATAATTATAGACAGATTTACCCTAAATCCGTCGGTAATTACCGACAGATCAGAAACTCGTCAAAAATTCATCGGTAATTACTGACGGACTCAGAAATTCGTCGATAAATTTACATACAATTAATTTATAGACAGATTTTGAGTGTTTCCGATAGATTTGTCTTGTCGATAATTTTTGTTTTTGTTTTTATAGTGGGAGTGACGATGAGGACAAGTGAAGGAAGACGATAAATTTGATAAGTAAAGGCAAGAATAAAATTATCTTTTACAACAACAACAAATGTGGAGGCAAGAATATAAGGAAGGAGTTAATTCTTTTATAGTTTTGCAATTTTATTCCGCTCTCATGTAACGTAAGGAGTTGAATCATAGACATATAAGGTGTAAGGGAAATGACAATTTACAATTTTGAGCAATATTGTATAAGGGTTGGATAATCCCTCAAATGATCTATTTAATTTATTTTATTCTTTGTTGATAAAAAAAAAGAACAGCGTGCACAAAAGAGATAAAAGTAGAGGAAGAAGAAACACACCCAAAGTATAAGTCGAAAATACAATAATAGTTATATTTTAATCGTTATCGTAGTGTGCATATTACAATTCAAATGCAATTGTCATTATATTTTAGTTAAGAACGTCATTGTTGTTGTAAAGTTGAAGAAACCACAAATTAAGCATCAATTACAATTTTTGGAGAACCATCGTTGATTTGTCATTTTCTAGGAATCTCTTAGATGACTTCTAGACCGTGTTTCTACGCTTCAGACGGATCATGGATACATACATGCAACGGATGCATGAATAACACAGTGTCAGATACATTGTTTTGTGTCAAACACGGTCCACATTTTGGACACATCGGAGATGACATAGTCCAACCCTTCAGACATGTGTCTCAACTCGAAATCACAGGTGAATTCTTTTAAATTAAAAAGAATAAAATAAATAAAGAAATAAGTAACAAATAATCTAGATATTCCTTATTAGTGATGTTAGATACTTTTCAAATATAAACCATTTTAAGAGAAAAGAGAGGCAAACATATGGTTATAAATTATATGAGAGGAAGAAGAAAGAAAGGGAAATTAAAAAAAGAAGAAAAAGTGTTTTCGATCAGTGTTGTAAATTGTGTTGCAGAAAAGAAAAACTTGTTTTGTAGCTTGTGTTGTAGAAGAAAAAAGAAAAAGAAAGAAAGAAAAACAAGAAGGTATGTGACAAACTTTTATAAACCTGAGCCTTATATTATAAAAGAATGCTTGGTCACTGAAAATAAACAAATGACATTAAATGCTATGATAGAAAGTTTTATTGTATCAAATAATGTTAATATGAAAACCTCTAAAAAGACAAACTTCTTTCCATTTCAGTGAGGTTTTTGTACTTCCACTGAAGAAGAGACATCAATTATAAATGGATTTTTAATTATTTTTGTCTCGTGTGGACCACCTCTTCACCTCCAT